>ERZ827520.1594-NODE-1594-length-25149-cov-4.340838_pt1 | contig 25149 bp, 22 predicted proteins | sample MGYA00519581_ERZ827520 | MGnify/ENA primary metagenome ERZ827520 (study PRJEB31778, sample SAMEA3449339) | human gut metagenome | biome: human gut; feature: human-associated habitat; material: faeces | place: United Kingdom | collected 2010/2012 ...
GAAACGCTGGACAAGCTGGCGGTGGACGGGGTGAACGCGGCGGCGCTGGTCATCGGCGGCTCTTGGGGCTTGTCCGACGACGTGAAGAAGGCTGCGCGGCTGCGGCTTTCCATGTCGCCCATGACCTTCCCGCACCAGCTGGCCCGGGTAATGGTACTCGAGCAGCTCTATCGGGCCATGCAGATTTCCCAAGGAGGGAAATATCATAAATAGAATCACGGCGGCTGATACCGCAAGAGGTTACGAACGGGGGTTATGCCCCCGTTTTGTTATTGTAGGAGAAAACCCGACGCGGTATCGTCAGGCGGATTCCCTGCGTTTGGCATCGGCCTTGTTTTGAAGGTATGGCCGACCGGGGAATGAACGGACGGCGGTGGGACAGACTAACGGAGAAGCAGCCCGTTCCAGCCAAACGTATCCGGCGGGCCGGGGAACGACCGCCTACAAAGAAGTTCGAGGGACGGGAGCCCTGACAAAACGGCGACAATTCCGGTTCGGCCGCGGCACAGGTTTGGCGATCTTTCTATGGCGGGAAAAGGGGAAATATGGTACACTATTTTCGTTGCCGCGACAGTTAGGTAAGCGGCTTTTCTTTCCACTTAGCTGACTATACATCTCCTGGAGGTGGCCCATTTGTCCCTGAAGCCTTTCGGACCCTTTCTCAAACCCTACCGCGTCTATTGCATTCTCGGCCCGGCGGCCAAGCTGGCGGAGGCGGTGCTCGAGCTGTATCTGCCGCTGCTGATGGCCAAGGTGATCGACGACGGCATCGCCAAGGGAGATACGGGATATATCCTGAAAATGGGCGGCGTGATGCTGGGTATCGTGACAGTGGGGCTGCTGTGCGCCCTGGTGTGTCAATACGTGGCCTCCGTCACCTCCCAGGGCTTTGGCACCGGTCTGCGCCACGCGGTGTTCCGCCGGATTACATCCCTGTCCCACGCGGAGCTGGACGCCTTCGGCACCCCGTCCCTCATCAACCGGGTGACCAGCGACGTCAATCAGCTCCAGTACGCGGTGGCCATGCTGATCCGGCTGGTGATCCGCGCGCCGTTTTTGTGCGTGGGTGGGATCGTCATGGCCATGACCATCGATCTGCGGCTGTCACTGGTGATTATCGTGGCTATCCCGCTGTTCGTGCTGATTATCACCCTGGTGATGCGTAAGACGGTGCCGCTGTACCGCACGGTGCAGGGCCGGCTGGATAAGCTGACCCGGGTGCTGCGGGAAAATCTGTCGGGCGTGCGGGTGATCCGCGCGTTTGCCCGCACGGACAAGGAGCAGAAGCGGTTCGGCGGCGCGACGGAGGAACACACCGCCGCCTCCATCCGGGTCGGAAAGCTGGCGGCGCTGCTCAATCCCGGCACCCAGCTGATCATGAACCTGGCCATTCTGGCCATCGTGTGGTTCGGCGGGCTGCGGGTGGAGGCCGGGGGCATGACCACCGGCGAGATCATCGCCTTTATAAACTATGTCAACCAGATTCTGCTGGCCCTGATCGTGGTAGCGAATCTGGTCATTACCTTCACCAAGGCCTACGCCTCGGCCGGCCGGGTGCTGGAGGTGCTGGAAACCGATTCCTCCATCGCCGGGGCGGCTGTTCCGCCGGCGGAGGACGCCGCCGCGCCGGCGGTGGAATTCGACCATGTTTCCTTCTCCTATGACGACGGCGAGGATGAGCTGTCCGATGTTTCCTTTGCTATCCCACGGGGCGCTACCGTCGGGGTAATCGGCGGGACGGGATCGGGAAAAACCACCGTGATGAGCCTGATTGCCCGTTTCTACGACGTGCGGGTTGGGGCCGTGCGGGTCGGGGGCGCGGACGTGCGGGATTATCCGCTGGATGTGCTGCGGAACAAAATCGGCATGGTTCCGCAAAAGGCGGAGCTGTTTACCGGCACGGTTGCGGAAAATATCCGCTGGGGCCGTCCGGACGCGGACGACAAAGCGGTTCGCCGGGCTGTGGCGATCGCCCAGGCCGCCGAATTCATTGAGCGGTTGCCACAAGGGTACGACTCCCCGGTGGAACGGGGCGGCGCCAACTTCTCCGGCGGACAGAAGCAGCGGCTCACGATTGCCCGCGCTATGGTGCGGGAGCCGGAGATTCTGATTCTGGACGACGCGTCCAGCGCATTGGATTACGCGACCGACGCGGCCCTTCGCCGGGCGGTACGGCAGGCCAGCCGAGCCATGACGGTGTTCACCGTTTCTCAGCGGGTGAGTGCGGTCAAACAGGCCGACCTTATCCTGGTGATGGACGACGGCCGGCTGGCCGGGGCAGGAACACATGAGGAACTGCTCGCGTCCTGCGAGGTCTATCAGGAAATCTGCCGTTCGCAGGAACGGGGAGAGGAGGCGGCGGGATGAAAAAAACGAACCAAGAAAATGGGCGGAACCGGTCGACCCTTTCCCGGCTCCTCGGCTATATTGGGAGAAACCGGGGGCTGATGGCCGGGGTGCTGTTTTCCGCGCTGGTGGGGAATGCTGCGCTGCTTCTCGCTCCCAAGCTGGTCGGCCGGGCGATCGACCTGATTCTGCCGGGCGGGGAGGCTTCCTTCTTCCCGGCGCTGCTGAAGACGCTCGGCGTGATCGGTATCCTGTATCTGGCGGGCAGCGGGCTGACCTGGCTGACCTCCCTGTGCGCCAATGTGGCGGCCAACCGGACGGTGCGGGACCTGCGGGTGGATTTGTTTGATAAGCTGTCCCGCCTGCCCCTCAAGTATTACGACGCGAATTCCCGCGGCGATATCATGAGCCGCTTCACCAACGATATCGACGCGATTTCGGATGGCCTGAACCAGGGCATTACCCAGCTTGCCTCGGGGATTATCACGGTGCTGCTGTCCCTGTCGTTTATGCTGACCCTCAATCCGTGGGTAACGCTGGTGGTGGTGTTCGTGACCCCGTTGTGTTTCCTTGTGGGATATTTCATTACCAAATACGGGAGCAAACGCTTTCGGGAGCAGCAGAAGGTACTCGGCCGGCTGAACGGCTACGCCGAAGAGATGATCAGCGGCCAGCGTACCGTCAAGGCCTTTGGCTATGAGGAGACCGAAGCGGCCCGCTTTGGCGAGATCAACGGGGAACTGTACGAGTGCGGCTACCGCGCCCAGTTCGCCTCCGCACTGGTGAACCCTTCCACCCGTTTTGTGAATAACATCGCCTATGTGCTGGTCGGAATTTTCGGTATCCTCGCTGTGCTCCGCGGCGCGCTGACCACCGGCGGGGTGGCCAGCTTCCTGACCTATACCGCGCAGTTCTCCAAGCCCTTCAATGAGATCACCTCGATCACGATGCAGCTTCAGCTGGCGATGGCCTCCGCCCGCCGGGTGTTCGCCGTGATGGATGAGCCGGAGCAGTCCGCTGAGCCGGACGGCGCGGCGCAGCTGGCCGACGCGCAGGGCGCGGTTCGGTTCGAGGACGTGTTTTTCTCCTATACGCCCGACCGGAAGCTGATTGAAGATTTCTGCCTGACGGTGCGGCCCGGTGAGACAGTCGCCATTGTCGGCCCGACCGGCGCGGGGAAAACCACGCTGGTCAACCTCCTGATGCGTTTTTACGAGGTGGACGGCGGGCATATTTATGTGGACGATCAGAATATCACCGCTTTGACGCGGGACAGCCTGCGCCGCAGCTTCGGCATGGTGCTGCAGGAGACCTGGCTTTTCGCCGGAACGGTGCGGGACAACATCGCCTATGGCAAGCCGGACGCGACCGATGAGGAAGTGGAGGCCGCCGCCCGGGCGGCGCATGCCCACAGCTTCATTCGCCGTCTGCCGCAGGGCTATCAGACCCTGATTGCGGAGGACGGCGGAAACCTCTCGCAGGGACAGAAGCAGCTGCTGACCATCGCGCGGGCCATGCTGATGAATCCGCCGATGCTGATTCTGGACGAAGCGACCAGCTCGGTGGATATCCTGACCGAGATGCGAATTCAGCGCGCCTTCCGGAAGATGATGAAGGGAAAAACCACCTTCATCATCGCCCACCGTCTGTCCACCATCCGGGATGCCGACCGTATCCTGGTGCTGGATAAGGGGAATGTGGTGGAGCAGGGGACGCACGACGAGCTTCTCGCCCGCGGCGGCTTCTATGCGAATCTGTATAACTCCCAGTTTGCCCCCACAGAATAAACCGATTAAACGAAAGGAGACGGCCGTTCTAGAGCGGTCGTCCCCTTTCGTTTATATCCGGTACGAATGTAATTAAAACTTTGGGAAAAAGAGAGGAAGGCCGGAGGTTCCGCCCGTTATAATCCACAACCTAAGGCTATTGACTAAATCAAGCCAAATTTTTTAGCAAAGATGTCAAGATCGTCAATAATAAATAAATCACTTCTCCAATTTCCAGGCCATACGGCATATAGAACGGATGTTTTATTTACCGCTCTTTGATACGCCGCTAAAACATTGGGAAGATCGGACTTGTTTTTATGATGCACTTGCGAAACATTGCCGTTTTTGTCTACTTCAATATAGCAAATTGTGCCTGCTTGATATGGAAAGTTTTCGACTTCCTTTGCACTTCTCAATGTAAAAGTACCTCCTTACTAGACAGTATATTAAATTTATCTTACTATTTATTCCCCCGACATACGGCATAATGGCCCATTTGATGGTTTCGGATGGCGCGCTCTTATTTGCCTGAAGAATAATTGGCATAAATAAGCCTACCGGCTGCTTCGCCGGTTTTCTGTGGAGCTTCTTTCGTATTCGTTTTAACCGCTCCTTTCTATCCATTTTTTAGAGTATATCATATAATGCGGAAGAAGTCGATTGCTTTTCAGCAATTGACTTCTTTCAACACTGTAAAGATGAGATAAAAAGATGCGCTGGTGAACGCAGGACAGAGACAGGAACCCTCACAATGAAGAAAATACCTCTATAGCCGAATAGTATTTCCGTTCCTTTTCTCGTAACCACACGCCCATCCTGTTCTGCCACATTGACAAAAATGCGTATTGCTTATCGCACCGCCACACGATCCAGTATCGGCGGGACACGCTGGAGGATGACATCGGCCGTCTCCCGGGCAGTCAACCATCCGTCAATCTCTTCCCAGTCAAGGATGACCGGCATCCGATTATGAATATCAGCGACAGAAATCGGTGTATTTGTAAATGCGATATATTTATATGACGATAAGATAACCATTATTTTTAATTCGGGTGACAAGCCGGTTACTGTTAACTACCTTTTACTGTCGGAAATAGAAAAAGAGCATAAACAAAACGAATTTTGTTTATGCTCTGGTGTGGTGGAGGCGAGGGGAATCGAACCCCTGTCCGAAAATCATTTGCCTGGGCTTTCTCCGAGTGCAGCCGGTCTTTGAGGATTCCCCTCGCCGGACGCCGAACGGCAGGCTTCCGGTTACGGTAGCCGCAAGGTCATGACGGGAGTCGCGGCCTCCTCCCGTTCACGTTCACCGCTCATCGACGCCTTTATCCCGTCCGCGGTACTACGGGTAAAGACGGCAGCCTAATTAGGCCGCGACAGCAACAGTGTTGTTGTTGTTTAATTTATAAAGTTGCAGGTTTTATAGCGGGCCCGCACCGCTACTCGCTTACCCGGGTTCATAATCCCCGTCGAAACCTTTACGCCCCCTTGTAAAAACCGTCTGCGCCGTTCCGCGTGGACGGTTTTTTTATTATAGCACAGGAACCGAAAAGAATCCACTGGAATTTTCCGAAATCTACGCGGCCGGAAATTTTACATCGTATTTGCGTGGCCCATAGCCCTTCAGCGGAGAACACTCCATACCGATCGTTTTGGAAAACAGAGGGAAACGATAAGGACGCCTCACCCGAAGGAGAAACAGCGGCGCCCGTCGATCGACAGGGCGTTTCCCCTCTTTACGGGATTATTTCAGGTTGATTGTAATTCGGGTGTCGCTCAGGGAAACGCCGGCGTCCCCGCTGAGGATGGCGAGCAGACTTCGATAGAGGAGAACGGGATCGTTCAGAAAATTCTCGCGGATCATCTGCGCCTGAAGATCGTCCGCTACCCGCAGGGTGAAGGAGAGCAGGGGATGCTCGTCATCGTCGATGGAGCAGGTAACGTTGTATCCGTGCGGAAGCTTTTCCATGGTCACGGTATTTTCCCGTTCCCGCCGGATACGGGTCAATAGCTGCAATGCCGAGCGGACCGACCGTTCCCGCAGGGTGTAAGGGATCATACCAGACAGCGTGTCGGCGACCTGTCGGCCGGTGTCGGTCAGGGACAATACGTCCCCGTCTCCTTCCGTAACATGACCAAGGCGGACCAGCTCGTCGATCGCGCTCCCGGTTTCAAAGAAGTTGGCCATGCCGTTTCCGGAGATGATATCCAGCATCGCTTGGCGGGGCATGGGTTCTCCCGCGCCAAGGAGCATGTAGCAGATCAGTATTTTGATTTCCTGGCTGGTACGGAGTCCGCCCGGTTCCACACCGTCAGAAAAGATATGCGGGGTGTTGATTGGTTCGTTCGTGTTAGGGGAATCGTTTCTGTTGCTCATAAAGAAACCTCCGTTGTTCCGGTCCGGTAGCCGCTATCGGTAAACCAACTGGATATAGATGGGGTTCATCCGGACAGGGACGGCGCTTCCGTACTCAGTTCATTGCCGAGTCTCGCCAACTGAAAGCAGAGGGCGTTTGCCGGCGTTACCAACTGGGAAGCGGCGTTTTATCGTAGAAAACCGCGGCAGGGAGAAATGAGGCCTATATACCACACGCCGTCCGGCCGGATGCTATGCCGGCCTTTGCCGGCGGCGCAATCGAGAAATGCTGTCGCATTTCTCCCGCCTTTGCTATTGTACCATATTGCGTGCAAAAAGGAAAGAGAAAGGAGCCAAGACAAAACCTGCATAGACAGACAGGGAATAAGACCGGCGCGAATAGCAAGAATTCGGAAACGAAAGAACAGGAAAAATAAAATTTTTGTCGGATTTTGCTTGACAGAGAGCGAAAAAGCGGGTAAATTTTTAATGATAACCGTCTGTTGGTTCACAGGCCTATGGGCCGGGGATCGCAGGCGGTATAGTTTTGAGGAGGGGAAAGCGAATGAAATTCTTTTCCAAAGTTGGCTCGGCCCTGTCCGCAGTCAACGCGTTCTTTTTTCCCGGATCGAAGGAGTATCCGAAGATCGGTGCGGGAAAAATGGCGCTGCTGGGACTGCAGCACGCGTTTGCCATGTCCTGCGCGACGATCCTGGTACCAATTCTGACCGGGCTGGACGTCGGGGTGGCGCTCTTTGCCGCGGGACTCGGCACGATTCTTTTCCACCTGTGTACACGGGGGAAAATGCCGACGTTTCTGGGCAGCTCGTTCGCCTTTATCGTGTCTCTGCAGGCGGTTCTTGGCACCGGCGGCGGTGCGCCGATGTACGGCACGAAAGAGGAGAGCATCCCCTACGCGCTCGGAGGCATTATCTGCGCCGGCGCGATTTATCTGGTTCTGTCCCTGTTGATCAAGCTGTTCGGCAGCCGTTTTATGGACAGGCTCTTCCCGCCGGTAGTGCGCGGCGTGGGTATCGCCATCATCGGCCTGAATCTGGCAAGCGCAGCCATTAATAATATTCAGGTACAGTATGCGGCGGACGGAACTACGATTCCCATGTTTGGCGAATTAACTGATGCTACCGGAAAGGTGATCGCTTCGTATAGTATGAGCGCTTATATCTGGAGTTGGATTATCGCGGCCGTCGTGTTGCTTACAGCCATTATTCTGTCCAGCTACGGCAAGGGTATGGTCAAGATGTCCTCCATCGTGATTGCGCTGGCTGCCGGCTATGTGCTGACGCTGGTGCTGGTGAAAACCGGATTGGTTCCCGACACGCTGATGAATCTCGGCGCGGTGGCGGAGCGCGGCTGGTTTGAACTGCCGAACTTTGTGCTGCCGAAATTCGATCTGAAGGCCATTGGCATGATCGCGCCTATTGCGATCGTTACCTGTGTGGAGCATGTGGGCGATGTGTACGCCAACGGCTCGGTCGTAGGGCGCGACTTTACCAAAGATCCCGGTCTGCACCGCACCATGCTGGGCGACGGCCTGGCTACTATGGCGGCCGGTTTCCTCGGCGGCCCGCCCAACACCACCTATTCGGAGAATACGGCGGTTCTGGCGGCGACCGGAAACTACAATCCCGCCTCTCTCCGCCTTGCGGCGTTGATCGCTATGGTTATCGCTTTCTTCGGCAAGGCGATCGGCGTGGTGGAGACGGTGCCGAACTGCGTGCTTGGCGGCGCGTGTATTGTGCTGTACGGGATGATCTCCTCGGTCGGCCTGCGTACGCTGGTGGAAAATCATGTGGACTTCACCAAAAATCGTAACCTCTGTATCGCGGCGGTCATGTTTGTGCTGGCGATCGGCGGCGCGGTTATCGGCGGGTCGGCCTTCAGCATCAGCGGTATCGGCCTTGGCATCATTGCCGGCATTCTGCTGAATCTCCTGCTTCCGGAGAAGAAGGAAGGCGGCGCCGGTCTGATTGCTCATGGCGTGGATGATGCCGATGTAAAGCAGGGCGTTGCGGAAAATCCGGACGAGGATCGTCTGGCGAAAGAGAAAAACTGAAAAAGATAGTCAGGACCCCCGGCAAGCCGGGGGCTTGAGTAAGCCCTAGAAGGGCATGATACAAACATAAGCCCCTGAAGGGGCGTCCGAAAGGTCTGACCAACGTTTTACTTCTTCGGGCGGCCCCTAAAGGGGCTGATTCTATGCCTTGGAATTCTTGCTACCCGTAAACGGGTCTAGGAACTCTTTAAGACTCATCTGGTCAGCAATTTGATCTTGTTCCAATTGATTGCGGATGTATTCCTCAATCTGCTTTTTGTTCCGGCCGACTGTGTCCACATAATATCCCCGCGCCCAAAAGGTCCTGCTCCCGTATTTGTATTTTAAGTTTGCGTGTCTGTCAAAGATCATTAGGCTGCTCTTCCCTTTCAGAAATCCCATAAACGTTGACACACTATACTTGGGCGGGATACTCACCAACATATGGATATGGTCGGGGCAGGCTTCCGCCTCTATGATTTCTACTCCTTTTTCATCACACAGCTTTCTTAAAATCCATCCTATATCCTGCTTCAAATCCCCATATATCGCCATGCGGCGATATTTCGGTGCAAATACGATATGATATTGACATCTCCATGTCGTATGCTCTAAACTCTTTATGTCTTTATCTTTCACGATAAAGTCCTCCCTGCTTTTTTTGATGTGGTTGGCCAAACCTACATCTTATTTTAGCAGGGAGTTTCCCTTTTGTTTCCGACTAAAGTCCCTTTGCTCTTCCGCCGGCTAAGCCGGTGGTTTCTTTTCGCTCACTCAAGCGAAGTAAAAAGTGCGTTCCCATATTCAGGGAACGCACTTTTTTCGTGGATATTAGGAAATAAAGAAAGGATCAAAATCAAAGAATTTCCGGCGGCCGCCGGATAAGGCTAACGGCCTTCCTTTTCATAATAGGCAAGCAGCAGCGCGACCACCCGGTTGTAGCTGAGCACGCCGTCGTCGGTTCCCTGTATTTCCAGAAACGTATTGTTCACCGCCGTGGAAACCTCCTGTACCTTTCCCTCGAACTGAGCCCAGTACTCATTACGTTGGCGGAGATCGGCCTTTACCCCTTCGGAGCAGTAGGCCCGGGTGGCGAGCCACATATCCTCGTCATAACCGTACAGGGCGTTGGAGCAGTAAACATAAGCCATCAGGTAGCCGGAATAGCGGTAATCGGGGGAGGGGTTTTCAAAGCAGGAGAGGCAGGCGAAAAAATTGCACTCGTCCTCCCGGGCGAAACCGCGGGTATGCGCCAGCTCATGCGCCGCTGTGACCGGAATATCGAAATCCGGCTGATCAATATTGATGTTTCCCTCTGCGAAGAAGGGGAAATACATGCCGGTGATCTGCGTATAGGACCACCAGTGGGACAGCTTGACCGGTTTACCGCGGTTCACGGTGCCCCAAAGGAAGGAATAACGGTCGTCCAGCACCTTATAGCCGTCCCCGGCGCGGCAGAGGACATCGTTCAGGGAAGAGGAAAGAACGGTGCGGCCATTTTCATCCTCCGGCAGCTCCTCTCGGGCAGCGGAGGCCCTTTGAGCCAGGTCGATACAGACCGCCTGCAGGAATTCCGGGGATTTCTGCGACATATCCAATTCCAGCAGTTCGGAGACTGGCAGCCGGTAAAAATTCGCTCCATGCAGCAGCATATAGCCGAGCAGGACGATAGAGAGGGACCAGCCGGCCGTTTTCCCGGCCCGCGCCGCCGTCCGAGCGCGGTTTCCCGACCGCCGGAGCCGGCGAAGCAGCTTCACAAGCAGTCCGATGAAAACAGGAAGGGCGGCGACTGCCGCCAGTTCGGTCAGGGAAAAGGGGAAAAGGGAGGAAACCATCCCGAGCGGGACGGAAACCAATCGAAAAAGGCCGCGGGCAAACACCGTCTCGGCGAACTGAGGAAAACGGGGAATCAGGAAGTAAATCAACAGGGCGGCTGCTGCCGGCAGCAGGAAAAGAAAATGCCGGAGGAATCGGACGATTTTCCATAGGAGCCCTTTTTCTTGTCTTTTGTCTGTTCCGCTTATTCTGCTTGTCCCGCTCCTCCCATCCATCCCGCTTTCCTCCTTTTCCGCTTTTGCTCTGTCTCCTATTATAAGCGAAAGCAGACGTGCTGCCAAGAAGAAATCCTGCGGAAAATTTCGGCAGGCGGCATTCAGGAGGGCGGCGCTTCAGAGGAGGGGACTAGGAAGTGCAGAATAACTGGGGTTTAATAATTCGTAAACAACACGCAATCCACTCAAAAACATGGCCACCTTACAATAGGGAGCGCAAGCAAAACCACAAAGCGAAAATGGAGGTTTATCTTATCAAGACAAAGTCAAAAATCGTAAAAGTAAATGGCGTCGCCGGCGGCTAGTGGAAGATCGAAGAGGATAATCGTAGGAGCCAGTGCGTAGACCAGAAAAAACGCCGGTAACAGCCGTGAGTCTTCGGCACAAGGAAGTCTGTAAAGAGACAGGAAAGGCAGCGTGGACCCATCGCTGCTTGTCCTGTCTTTCGGCTTTTGGGGTACATCGAAACGTAAACATTTTTTAACAACTTCGTGTTATAAGTAAAGTATGCTATGGGGCAGGAGGCGCATGGAAAATGTTTAAAATAATAGTAGTTGAGGATGATAAGGAACTGAACCGCGTGGTTTGTTCCTATTTGAATCGGAACGGATATGAGACGGTCGGATGCCTGAATGCAAATGAAGCATACGATGCAATGTACGGCGGAACGCTGTTTGATCTGGTCATTTCGGATATTATGATGCCGGGCATTGACGGCTTTGAGTTCGCCCGGACCATCCGGGAGCAAAATCAGGATATCCCGATCCTGTTCATGACAGCGAGGGATGACTTCTCCGCTAAGCAGCGGGGGTTTAAGGCCGGGGTTGATGATTACCTGGTCAAGCCTGTCGATTTGGATGAGCTGTTGCTGCGCATCGGGGCGCTGCTGCGCCGGGCCAGGATCGCCAACAGCCGCAGGCTGAAGGTAGGCAAACTGGTGCTTGATGCGGATGAGCGAACCGCTAATCTGCATGATAAAGAAATCCCGTTGACTGTTCGGGAGTTCAATCTGCTTTATAAGCTGCTCTCTTACCCCAAAAAGACCTTTACACGCAGCCAGTTGATGGATGAGTTCTGGGATGGGGATACCGATTCGGGACCACGTACGGTGGACGTTTATATGACCAAGCTCCGGAATAAATTTTCCGAATGTGACGACTTTGAGATTGTTACAGTGCATGGTCTCGGTTATAAGGCGGTGCTCAAGTCATGAGCCGGACAAAAGAAGAATATACACGGCGGATACTTCTGGCGCTCCGTAATTATTCCGTGTTTTTTTTGAGCATGGGCTTTATTATCACCTGCTGCCTTACGCTCTTTTTGAATACGCTTTCCTCCGTCGCAGAATTTGAGTTCCCGGAAGAGGCGACGAAACCGGCGGCCCGGCTGACCTTTGCCAATGTGGTCTTTCTAAGCCTGCTCTGCGCCGCTATCGATGCGGTCCGAAGACATTTTATGATCGGACGCCCTGTAAAGCGGCTCACAGACGCGGCGGAGAAGATCATGCAGGGGCAGTTGAATGTACGGGTTGAAAAAGTGAAAGGGATTGATCCCAATAACGGCTTCAACACGGTCATTGATTATTTTAATCGCATGATCGAAGAGCTTTCCAGTACAGAGACCCTGCGAACCGATTTCATCGCCAACGTCTCCCATGAGTTGAAAACACCTCTGGCGGTAATCCAGAGCTACGGCACTATACTCCAGCAGCCTGATCTGCCGGAAAAAAACCGGGTGGAATACGCAAAAGCTATTACCGACGCCTCCCGCGGTCTTGCCGACATGGTGACCAATATTTTGAAGCTCAATAAGCTGGAGAATCAAAATATTTATCCGGATGTGCAGACCTACGATCTGGCTGAGCAGCTTTGCGAATGTCTGCTTACCTTTGAAACGGCATGGGAAGATAAAAACATTGAGATCGAGACCGATATCGAAGACGGCGTGACGATCGACGCCGATCCGGAAATGCTCGGTCTCGTCTGGAACAATCTGTTTTCCAATGCGTTCAAATTTACCAGCGAGGACGGAACAGTAGGAATCACGCTGAAAACAGAAGGAACTCTGGCGGTCGTTCAGGTATCCGATACCGGCTGCGGCATCAGCCCGGAGACAGGGAAGCATATCTTTGAAAAGTTTTATCAGGGGGATACCTCCCATGCCACCAAGGGGAACGGTCTGGGCCTGGCCCTTGTCAAACGGGTCATCGACATCACCGGAGGGGATATCTCGGTCGTCAGTGAGGTGGGACGCGGAACCACCTTCACCGTAAGGCTTAGGAGGAAGGCGGATGGAACGTCTTAAGGGCATTTTGAAAAAACTGTTTTTCCTGCCGCCTCTGCCGACGGTCCTGATTGCAGTACCCTCCTTTATTTTTGTGTTTGTAATTCTTGGCGTCGGGGATAAATCGTTTTTTTCATATGTGGCGTACTTTCTTTCCGCCTATGCCATGATTATCACGGTAACGGGGATCGCAGAAATCGCCAATGCGGTTCACAGGGGCTTTGACAATCTGCCTTTAGTCAAAAAACTTCGATCCCATCCGCTGGGCGACCGGATATTGGATGACGACATATTTCGCTCAGAGCTTACCCTTTGCGGCGGACTGTTTGCAAACCTGCTGTATGTAGCCCTCAACGTGTTTTCCGGCATACGGTATCGTTCAGCATGGTTTATCACGCTGGCGTTTTATTACCTGCTGCTCTCCATTATGCGCGCCATGCTGGTTCGGTATGTGCACCGAAAGCCGCTGGGTGTAGACATTCCTGCGGAGCTTCGGTATTACCGTGCCTGCGGAGCGATCCTGGTGTTGATGAACCAGGCGCTCATCGGGATCGTTGTTTACATGGTGTATCTGAACCGCGGCTTCTCTTATCCGGGGCTGCTCATCTATGCGATGGCGACCTATACCTTTTACATCACGATTTCCGCGATCGTCAACGTGATCAAATACCGGAAACGGGGAAGACCGATCTTGTCATCCGCTAAAGCAATCAGCCTGACGGCGGCGCTGGTTTCCATGTTATCTCTGGAAACGGCAATGCTGGCCCGGTTTGGAGGCGGCCAACCAAGGTTCCGTCAGATCATGACAGGCGTCTCCGGCGCGGCCGTCTGTGTCATCGTTCTGTCCATAGCTGTTTATATGATCGCCAATTCAACAAAACAGTTGAAAAAGCGCAAAATTAATGATTCGCAAACATAATATCATCATTTTGGAAAAGCTGTCTGCGTACAATACAGGCACAACGTTAAAGGAGGCAATCGCCATGAGCGTAAAGAAGGACGCTTTCCATTACACTTATTCCGCCAAACAGCAGGAGGAGATTCAAAAGATCCGGGAGAAATATACCTCGAAGGAAGAAGATAAATGGGAGCAACTGCGCCGATTGGACGCCAGCGCCGCCAAGCCGGGTACAATCGCCGCGATAATCGTCGGTATTATAAGCAGTTTGATCCTCGGTATCGGCATGTGCTGTACCTTGGTCTGGGCGGACAGATTTTTTATCCCTGGTATCCTTATTGGTATGGTTGGAATTGTCGGAATCAGCGCTGCCTATCCGCTTTATAGCTATATTACCCAAAAGCGGCGAGAAAAGCTGGCGCCGGAGATTCTGCGGCTGACAGATGAATTGACCCGGGAATAGCCGGGAAAGAAGAAACAGCTATTGCATCGGCCGGTATCGGGATAACTTCCGTGATGCCGGCCGTTTTAATATTTGTGTTACACTTCAAAATCATTTTCTTAATAGGATGCTCGATCAGGTCAAGAAGCGGAAGGTAGAGGATTCCTCCTTGACAAGCTGAGCCATTTAGGAATCAATCATACTAAAGAAAAAACGATTCGGACAACCATTTTACGACCTTTGTACCAGAAAGCGGCTGTTTTTGAGGGGGAAAGAGGGGAATCCCGGATAGCCTAAAAAAGTTTACGCAAACGAAAAAGTGCGCTAAACCCTCGAAATAACTGGGTTTAACGCACTTTTCTTTGGCAGGGGAAGAAGGAAAAACGCATACGGTTTCAAAGCGTATCTGCGGCGGCTTGCCATGTGTCAAAAAGCGTGTGTTCAAGCCGTTTTTTCCTTCTGTTACCATTTTCTTATTCAACCCTATATATCTGCTTTTCAGCTTTTCGTGTACGAAACGTGCAGGGTTTTATACCTGATTAAGCACCGCAATGGCTCTTTCTTCTTCACGCGGGTACAGGTGGGAATAGGTGTTCCACGTCATTTCGATTTTAGCGTGTCCCAGCCTTCGCGCCACCTCTTGAATGTTGATACCCATGTTGGCGAGCAGGGAGGCGTGGGAGTGGCGAAAATCGTGTATGCGTATCCGTTTGACACCCGCTAACGAAGCATACAGGTTGTTCCGCTTTTGAATGGTCGTGTCCCTCAAACAGCGTTCTTCCCCTAACACCCGGTGTTCGCTGCTCCAGTTCCCCAGCAGCATTTGCCGCTTTTTGTGTTCGTCCAGTATCTTTATCAGCGGCAGGGGGATTTGGATTGTCCGTATAGACGATTTGTTTTTGGGCGGCGTTTCCACATCTTCGTTGTGCAGCTTTTGGGTTATGCTGTGTTTTACGGACAAATACGCCCCGTCAATGTCGCACCAGCGCAGAGCGTGTATTTCGCCTTTCCGAAGCCCGGTATAAAACGCGATATTGAAAAACACATAATAGTTCCATTCAAAAAGGTCGTTTTCCGCTTTTTGCTTTTGCAGAGCCATTTCCTTTGCGGCGCGGATATATGCCCTGAATTCGTCCGGCGTATAAAAATTGATTTCCTGCTTGGTCGCTAAAGGGTCTTTAAAATTCCCCACTTTAACAAGCGGGCTTTTCGGCAGGTATTCCATTCGGACGGCATAGTTGAACATGGTACGCAGTTCGCTGTAGACATTCTTCTTTGTCTTCAAGGCAAGGTCGCGTTCTTCAAGGGAGATTTTCCAGTCCTGAAGGATTTTGGCTGACAGCTTATCAATGCAGACGTCTGCCAGCATAGGAAAGATATAATACTCAAATGTCCTCACCGTTTTGTCGTAGGTGCTTTGGCGAACCTCGTACTTTTTGACCGCGGCATATTCCTCAAACAACTGCCGAACCGTCATTTTTCTGACGGAATTTTCCCCGTTGCTTTTCAGGTCGTGCAGCAGGCGGCGCTCCAAATCTTTGGCAGTGTCCAAGCCGTAGGCCACACGGGTAAGCTGTTTGGCCTGTCCGCTTTCGGAAATATAATTTATACGCACGTTATATTTTTGCAAGCCATCTTTTTTGCCGTTGGATTTGTAAATCGGCAAAGTCATTACCTCCTTAATCAGAGGCTTGCTTTTGAGTACCTATATCGTATCATATACGAAACTCAATCGCAAGTGTGCAACCGGTTTATAGCTGCAATTTTCGCAGCTTGTTTCTGCGCCTTTCCAAATCTTCGATATCAATGCCCCATGCTTTGTAGGCGGAACCCGTGTGGACTTTATACAGACTGTGGGAATATACATCATCCTCCACCATGCGGTTGTGTGCCAGCCGCTTTAATCGGCTGACGGTCGATTTTGAACAGGTCGCAAAGAGTTCCATGATTTCCCTTGTCCCAATTTCGGGATATTGATAGAAAATTCGGAGGGCTGTGTCAATGTCGGATATTTGGGGTATGTTCATTGTCGTGTCCTCCTTTTATATTTTGCCGGTATCCGCAAAGGCGGCGTTTTCATCAAACCAATAGGCTTGAAAAAGGGAGCCGTCGCCGGTGATGAAGCGGCCCTGCGCGTCTTTGGGTATCCGTTCGGTGGCAGAGGTGTTGTCCAGAATAATCTGGGACAGCACATTGTCCGCCCGTCCGCAGATCCGGCAGTCGATATTGCTGCGGATCTGGCCGGGCAATATCGTCGCGTCGGGGCGCTGTGTCGCCAGAATCAGGTGGATACCGAACGCCCGCCCCTGCCGGGCAATCAGCGACAACCGGCTTTCGATTTGCGCGACAAGCTCTTTGTCTTCTTTGGACAGCCCGGTTTTGTCCAGCACCTCCGCCGCTTCGTCACAGGCGAGGACAAGGCGGAGCAGGCTGCTCCTGTTCTTCCGGTTGTACTCGTCCATGCTGGCGCACCCGGATTCCCGGAACAGCCCCTTTCGCCGTTCCAGTTCGTCCGCAAGGCTTGCCAGCGTATGGAACAGGGTTTGCGCGTCGGTGACAATCCGGCATTTGGCGTGCCATACGTCCGGGAAATCCACCCCGCCCTTGAAATCAGCGATATACACCCTCGCGCCCTTTTTTAAGCACTGCATGAGCAGCAGCTTCAGCAGGACGCTTTTGCCGGAGCCGGTGGAGCCGCCCAGCAGGATATGGGGCACCCGCGTCAAATCCACCGTTACCTGCCCCAGCGGGTTTTCTCCCAGCACCAGTACAAAGGAATCCTTGCGCAAATACCTGTCCTTCCAGTGCAGGACGGGCGGCAGCACAGACGCGGAAACCGTGTACAGCAGCACCCGCCGGTTGTCCGCCCCTTGGGTAATTTTCACCACCGTGCGGTTGAGTGCCGCCTCAATCTTGCTTTGCCGGTCTTCCCATTCCGTGCGGGGAATCCCGTTGGTTTCAAATTCCAGAACCGTGACGCGGGGATTTTCCTTGTCCCTGTACCGGGCAACCAGCAGCGGCGCTTCCCCGGCGTGGTTGCACAGGCCAATCCGCCACAGGTTTTCCCGCACGGCCTTTCCGCCAATCGGGGAGCCGAGCGCCGCCAGCAGAAAGAACAGGCCGCCTGCCGCATACACCGGGAACAGCAGCTGCACAACGCCCCGGCACAGGGAAGCAAGGGGCGAATTGTCCGGTATGGGAAACACCTGCCCCCGGCAGAACCACAGCGCCAGCACCGCCAGCAGATACCCGGCGGGGACAACCGCCTTCCATTCGCGGGCGCGGATAGCCTTGCACCCGGCGGCAAAGCGCCGGAGCCAATGGCGGCGCTCCGTTTTTTGTTCCAGTTGGTCTTTTTCCTTTTGTCTCATAAACCGCCGCCTCCTTTTGCGGCTGTATACTGTTCGGTGGTCGAGCCATCCGGATGATACTGGACGACCCGGTGAATCCGGCGCAGGAACGCCTGATAGGTTTCGTATCTGTCCCATTGCACCTCTTGGTACTGCTGCGATAAGGGGACGTTTGACGTGATATACACCGTGGTATAACAGGCCACCTTGTCGCTGTACCGGGCGGGCAGATGAAGGGGATATACGTCCAGAAAGTTGAGCATATCCTCAATGGGTATCTGGGAATGGAACTCCTCGAACACCAGCACGTCCTGCCCGGAATAGTTGTCAAAGGACACGCCCCGGCCTCCCCGGTAGTTGGTGACCCGGCAGATGTCGCGGGGGTCGTGGCGCTGGTAAATGCTCCTTGTCTTGCCTGCGCCCGTGGCGCCGTACAAATAGGTGACGGTCAGTTCCCGGTTCTCCGCCGCATAGCGTTCCGCCAGCAGGGTTTGCCGCAGGGTGTCGATTTCCCGGACACGGAAGGCTAGCCCCGGCGCGTCCTCAACGATTGCCGCCGTGTGCTTGCCCTCCCGGATATGCTGGATTAACCGGCACATCTGCGGGCATTTTTCCTCTTTTTCGGTAGGGAGTGTCCCTTGCTCAAAGAAACTGCCCGCTATCGACGTTTCCGCCTTGCCGTCCTCCGCCCATTTGCCGGACTTGGTGATATAGTCCCGGTTCTGTGCTGCGCTCCCGTATGCCTTTTCGATATGGGCGACAGGAAAACGGTTTTTGAGAGTGGAAAAACGTATAGGGGACGGGGAATACAGGAAAATATGGGTATGGAATGTCCCGGTTGTGGCGATTTCGTCCGCCATGCAGAAATAGTCTGGGGAAAACCGCGTCAGGATTCCGGTAATCGCTTCATGGGTCAGCCCGGCGTCCAGCGGATTGTTGATTGTCAGCGTCCATTTGCGGGATTGTGCATTGTCGGCCATAGTTGCCGCCTCCTTTTGCTACATGCTACAGTCATGCCATAAGGGTAATACTAGCCCTTATGGCAGCGGCGGCGCTGCGTTGCCGCCGGGGGATATTTTTCTTATGGAAAAATATCTGTCCCCGTCTGCCCCGCAGCGCCGCACAACGTCAAGCCTTTGTATTTGCCAAATGGATACCGGACGCTTTCGCCCCGACCTGCGGCTGACCGTTCGACCAGTAGATAAACACCTCAAGGCCGGTAAAGCCCACCTCCGCGTAACCGTCGGGCGGGTCAAGAAGCTGCTTGCCGTCAATCCGGACGTTGATTTTCTCCAGCCCCTTTTCCGGCAGGGCGACGGCGTAGCGGTAGCCGGTGACGGTATCCGTCCGCCGGTTGTCCTTGTATTCGTAGGCCGGGGACACGTTTACCAGCCAGAACTTGCTCCCCAAACTGCGGGGGTCAATGATTAGGTCTGTGATTTTCATAAGGAAATACCTCCATAAATTTTGGTTTAGACCGGGTGCGCACCTCAATCTATGGACAGTATATCGCCCCTTGCCGTTCTTAGGGTTTCGCCGGCGAAACCCTGTCTCAGCCTATATGTGTTAAGATATTCAGTTATACAAAAATGCCGCCCTGTTTTCACAAGGCGGCATTTTGCTAATCCTTTTTGATATTACCCAACAATGGCAATCCTTTATCATACAGAACTATGTTTGCCTCGTCTATGGAAAATCGCTTATCCAAAAGTTCTTTTATGTGTTCCATAGACGGATAGGCAAGGTACAGCAATTCCAAATATTCATCATACGTTAACTTCAGGCCGATACTAATCGCCATCACAACTTCGGGTGTAGGTCGGTATTTTTTCCCTTTGTTATTCGTGTTCCGCAACATGTTGCTGATCGTTGACTTTGACAACGCGCTTAATCTGACTAAATCTGCTTGTGTTATGTTTCTCTCATTCATACGCCATATAACTGCGTCTGAAAAATCATCAAAGATTTTTTTCTTCTTTGTGTTTTGGGGTTGGTTTGGCGTTCTTACCAAACGAATAGCCTCAACACATCAAGGTATTGTTGTCAGCCGGTTTCGCAGCCGGAGGCGGTGTGTGGGACGCATGTATGCGTATTCCTGCCGTATCTGATAATCAACCGATTCGTCAGCATAGGCCACCACCTCCTTTGGTGTTACGCTGGTGGACGGGCGAATGTCCTCCGGCGCGAAACCGCAACGCAAAACAGCACTACCATATATGGCAGTGCTGTTTTCGATGTTCAAGTATCTTTGATTTCTTTGTTAAATTAGGGCGCACTTATTTTGGGTAGACAAAACAGACTTTTTTGACAGCGTGTCAATCTGCTTTGCGTCGTACAGTGTACGACAATTTTCCTTGCTAACTTTGCAGCCTCCATCTTGTGGAAACTAAATCATTCTATTTTAAAAAATACCATATATTGTATGTGTTGTCAAGTGGTTTGTTTTTAGGTGGAAGAAGTAACGCAATTAAGGGGTATGCCCGACTGCGGTTGGACATACCCCTTGCGCTATTATATTCGTTTTTCCGTTGTCAAGGTCGGGTTGTATTTTTTGAAACTATACTTTCAAAAAATCTCCACCCTTCCCCTGACAAGGCGGGTGTTCCGCTAGGTCTTGTTCTTTAGTCAGCATATCGTAGCGTTTTTTGGCCGAGCGATACCCTCTAAAACAATACTCCCAGATAGCCTGTTTTTCCTTATCGCTTTCAACCTTGTCCTGCAAGGCTTTAACTAGTTCTAAAACCTGCTCATGGTAAAATAACTCGTATGTGCGTTTCGCTTTTGCTGGTGTTATACGCAGTTCTTTTCCGATTGTTACAAACGACGCTTTTTCTGCTTCTCTCATTTCAACAACACGGGCAATCATTTTTTTGCTCAATTTGGGCTTGAATGGCGGCATACCCTTAACAAATTGTGTCGGCATACCCGGTTCCCCGTCTCTATATTCGGTTAATATATCTTTGTATTTCTTTTCCAGATACGCACAGGCATAGGTATAATCCTGATAGCATTCTTCCGCTTCGTTGAATACCTTTCTGATCTGCGAAGTACTATCATATCCCAGTGCTATCGAAACATGATTGATATATAACCGAATTTGTCTAACTTTCAGTCGGAAATATATCTGCGTCACCCTTGTCACTGACAGCTCAAATTCTGTTGCAATATCGGTAAAGGTGTTGTTGTACTGGTCTCGGAGCAGCATAATCTCATATGCTCGTCCGTCTTCCTTTAGTACTCTGTATGGTATGTCTTTTAGCACACAAATCCGCCCTTCCGTTGCATTGATGTTCAAATCTAGTATATTACAAATTGAACTATTATGCAACTGTTAAATAACAGTTATTAAACAGTAGACGTATAAACCTCAGAACTTTTCTGATAATTTATATATAACGGTTATTTTACTGTTATATGAGGAGGAGTTTTTATGCCAACTAATAAAACACCATTTACTTTTAATATTGAAGATGAATATTTAGAGAAGATGAGATATATTGCAAAAAGGGAAACAAGGAGTTTAAGCAATTTGCTGGAACACCTATGCAAATTGGAAATCGAAAGATATGAGCAGGAGAATGGTAAAATCGAATTAGAGAATAATAAGAATGCAGATTAAGTTGTAACAGAAAAAACCAAAAATAAAAGGCCACCCGTGTGGGTGGCCTTTTTGCGTATGGATACTCAAAAGCAAGCCCTATGTGAAATCGTGTAAAAAACGTGTAAGGCTGATGAAAATAGCAAAAGACCCTTGAAAAATCAAGGGCCTTTTGGAATGTGGCAGGGGCAGAAGGACTTGAACCCTCGGCACGCGGTTTTGGAGACCGCTGCTCTACCAACTGAGCTATGCCCCTATATTGAAGAAACAAACCGGAGCCGGGCGTTTTCATCCGAGCTCCAAGGTCTGCCCCTCAAATAAAAATTTGGTGGGCCTTCAGGGACTCGAACCCGGGACCGACCGGTTATGAGCCGGTTGCTCTAACCAACTGAGCTAAAGGCCCATGTCTGCTGGAACTATCCGTTCATACTGTCCATGGCATTCATAATACCAATAGGACGACCGTGCAGAGACGGTCGCGCCGAAGCACGAGAGTTATTTTACCATAAATATGTCGCTTGTCAAGAGTTAATCGACGTTTTCTTGATTTTCCGTACGGAGACGTGCGGCCCGCAGCTGATATTCGGTGGGCGTAACACCCTTTACCTTTTTAAATACCCGTGAAAAATACAGGGGATCGGCATATCCCACCGAACCGGCGACCTCCGTAACCGTAAATTTGCCGTTTTGCAGCAGGCTGCAGGCTTCATTGATTCGGTATTTCTGCAAAAACTCATTAGGGGAGATATTGTAAAAGGAGATGAACGCCCGGTACAGCTGGCTGCGGCTGATTCCCGCGTAGTCGGCAATGTCCGACACGCCGATGTCATTGGAATAATTGTATTGTATAAACCGAAGCGCCTGGGCAAGATAATCCCGTGTCCCGTAATCCCGCTTTTCCGCTTCGTTTTCCTGGATCAGACGGCCCAGAAACAGATACAGATAGCCGATCATAGCGGCGTCGGCCGCGGGCGTGTTGCCGCGGGATTCATAGATTCGCAGCAGCAGCGAACGGATATCGTTTCCCTCCGGCAGCCGGAGAACAGGAGACTCCTTCTGAAAACCGGACAGCTGGATCATTCGCTTAGCCTCCGTCCCATGAAAGCCGACCCAGTAATATTCCCACGGCTCCTTTTCATCCGCCGCATAAGAGACGACCTGCGAGGGGAAAATGAGAAACATATCCCCGGCCGTGATAGAATGCGTCTTTCCTCCGCAGGTATAGGCGCCCGCGCCGGAGGTCACATAATGGATCAGGTAGCGGTCCCGTGTGGCGGGCCCCCAGGCATGGCGAGGGCCGCATTTCTGATATCCTGTATTATAAACGGCAAGACCGAGGTTTTCCCTTAACGTATCGGTAAAGGAATACTTGAAATCTCCGCCGGTCTTGCCGGCTTTTCCTTCGTTCCGGATGTCGCCGCCGCTCATGCCCCTTACCTCCTTTTGACGCAGTTCCTGTTTCCATTATAGCCAGATATGCAACAAATGTCCATATAAAGGAGAAATAAAAGAATGACGGAATCGGACGAAATCGTTACAATAATGAGTAGAAAGAAACGGCGGACGGGAACGGCCAGGGCCGGGGCGTCCGGAAAACCGACAAAACAGACAGAACAGGAAAGGGGAGCCGGGAATGGCGACGGGAATAGCGGCGCTGGTTCGGCAAATACAAAACGGGGAATATGACGAGGCGTTCCGCACGCTGTACGGAGAAGAGGCTGTTTTCGCACAGCGGGAACGGTATTGCCATGCGGCGGAGGAATTCGGGAAGCTGTTCGGCGAAGAGCGGGAGGTCCTGCTGTTCTCCGCTCCAGGGCGGACGGAGATCGGCGGCAACCATACCGACCACAATCACGGCCGCGTGTTGGCGGCCAGCGTGGATCTGGATGTAATCGCGGTGGTATCTCCATCGTCGGAAGGCCGCATCCGGGTGCAATCCGAGGGCTATCCGATGGATACGGTCTCGCTGGAAGCGCTTTCCGTCAGAGAGGAGGAGTTCGATCGTTCCTCCGCGCTGATCCGCGGGATGGCCGAGAGGTTTCTTAGCCAGGGCTTTGCGGCGGGCGGTTTTGACGCTTATACTACCTCCAATGTCCTGAAAGGCTCCGGCCTGTCCTCCTCCGCGGCGTTTGAGGTGCTGATCGGCACGATCCTGAACCATCTCTTCAACGAGGGCCGGGTAAGCGCGGTGGCCATTGCTCAGATGGCGCAGTATGCGGAAAACGTCCACTTTGGGAAGCCCTGCGGCCTGATGGATCAGACGGCCTCCTCGGTGGGCGGAATCATTACGATCGACTTTGCCGATCCGGCGGAACCGATCATCCATCAGGTGGACTTTGATTTCCGCCGTTCCGGCTATCGTCTCTGTATTGTGGACACCGGCGGCAATCATGCCGACCTGACGCCGGAATATGCCGCTGTTCCGGCGGAAATGAGGGCTGTGGCGGCGTCCCTTGGCGTCGAATTCCTGCGGGAGACCGACTGGCCGACGCTGCTGAAGGCGATTCCGTCCCTGAGAAAACAGCATGGGGACCGCGCCGTCCTGCGCGCCATGCATTTCCTGAAGGAAAACGAACGGGTCGCCGCGCAGGTGGCTGCGTTGGAAAGTGGGGAATTCGCCCGATTCCTGGCATTGATTCTGGCTTCCGGGCATTCCTCCTTCGAATATCTCCAGAATGTGTATCCCTGTTCCCTGCCGGATGAGCAGGGCTTGTCCCTCGCCCTCTGCCTGGCGCAGTCGCTGCTGGAAGGGAAGGGGGCCTGGCGGGTGCATGGAGGCGGCTTTGCGGGGACGACCCAGAATTTTGTCCCGGATGCGATGCTGGAAGCTTTCCGCCGGGAGATTGAAGCGGTCTTCGGCAAAGGGAGCTGTCATGTGCTGAACGTGCGTCCCTGCGGCGGCGTTCGTCTGGATATGCTGCGCTGAACTCTGCTCCATAAAGCAAAACAGAAAGGATCTGGAGGAAATGGCTGAACTGAGAAAGCATCCCCTGACAAACGACTGGATTATGATCGCCTCCCACCGGCAGGGCCGGCCGCAGATGCCGAAGGATTATTGCCCTTTCTGCCCGGGATCGGGCAAGGTTCCAGAGCATTATGATGTTTATAAATACGACAACGATTTCCCGGCCTTGTCGCAGAATCCGCCCGAGCCGGACCCGGTTGCTAACGAATTCTTTGAAACCGCCCCGGCTTATGGCAAGTGCGAGGTTATCCTGTATTCGCCGGAGCATACTATCACGCTGCCCGAGTTGCCGGCCGCTCACATTAAAAAGCTGGTCGATCTGTGGGTGGAACGCTTCAACGCCATCCGCGAGGATGAAAAAATCAAATATGTTTTCATCTTCGAGAACCGCGGCGAGCTGGTCGGCGTCACCATGCCCCATCCCCACGGGCAGATTTACGGCTATTCCTTCCTTCCCAAAAAGCTGGAGCTGGAGGTGGATAACGCCCGCCGTTATCTTCGGGAAAAGGATACCTGTCTGTTTTGCGAAATGCTCCGGCAGGAGGTTGCCTTCGAGAAGCGGGTTATTTTCCGGAACGAGCATTTCACGGTGTTTCTGCCCTTCTTCACAGAGTATCCGTACGGCGTCTATATCATGAGCAACGCCCATCGTTCAAACATCGCGGAATTCACCGAGGAGGAACGGCTTTCCCTGGCGGAAACGCTCCGCCGGACGACCGGGATGCTGGACAGCCTGTTTGATTATAAATTCCCTTATATGATGTGCATGTATAACGCGCCGGTGAACGGGGAGGACGCGTCCGCCTATTTTCACTGGCATATCGCGTTTTATCCGCCGATGCGAAGCGCGGATAAGGTGAAGTTCAATGCATCCAGCGAAACCGGCGCGTGGGCCCACTGCAACCCCACCTGTCCGGAGGAAACGGCCAAAGAGCTGCGGGCGGCCTATGAGCGATTTATGAAGAAATAGGATATAACGCGAAAAATCAAAACCACCCGTTGAACGGGTGGTTTGAACAGGCCCTATAAGGGCCTAAT
>ERZ827520.1595-NODE-1595-length-25123-cov-3.013124_pt1 | contig 25123 bp, 19 predicted proteins | sample MGYA00519581_ERZ827520 | MGnify/ENA primary metagenome ERZ827520 (study PRJEB31778, sample SAMEA3449339) | human gut metagenome | biome: human gut; feature: human-associated habitat; material: faeces | place: United Kingdom | collected 2010/2012 ...
TCCCCACGCACATGTCGCGGTGAAAAATGATTGAAAATTTTTTGCGTCTGCGGACGCAAACTCTGCGAGGCTATTGAATAGGCACCACCCCCGGCGGAAAGCCGGGGGTGGTGTTTTGTGGAAATCCTTGTTTTACCCGTTAAAAATGTGTTATACTTTCTATATAGATTTCTGCAATCCCCTGCAAAGGAGACTTCATCATGCGAAATTTTACCGCCGATCCCCAGGCGCTGTTCCGGTATCGGGGCCTGCCGCCTGTGGGCCTCACCGTCTCCATGGCCCTGCAGCATTTGGTTTCCATGATCGTAGGCTGTGTCACCCCGCCCATTATCATCGCCCACGCCGCCGCGCTCACTCACCATGAGCAGGTGCTGCTGATCCAGGCGTCTTTGGTGCTGTCCGCCGTTACAACGCTCCTGCAGCTTTTCCCCATCGGGGGCCGCTTTGGCTCGGGCCTGCCGGTGATCTTCGGCGTCAGCTTTGCGTACCTGCCCAGCATGCAGGCCATTGCCACCGGGAGGGGCGGCATGGCGGCGGTAGCCGGGGCCATGCTGGTGGGCGGCGTCATCGCCACTCTGGTGGGCCTTTTCATAAAGCCCATCCGCCGTCTTTTCCCGCCCGTCATCACCGGCACCGTGGTCTTTACCATCGGCCTGTCCCTCTATCCCACCGCTATTAACTATATGGCCGGGGGCGCCGGCAACACCTATCAATCCGTGGTGGAGGAGCGTGGCCTCACTGAGGCCCTGGTCTACGGCTCCTGGCAAAACTGGGCCATTGCCGCCTTCACCCTGGCGGTGGTGTTGCTGCTGACCAATCATGGCCGGGGCATATGCAAGCTGGCCTCCATTCTCCTGGGCATTCTGGCCGGATATGCAGTGGCGTTTGCGGCCGGGATGGTGGACCTCTCCGGCGTCGCCGGGGCCGGTTGGTTCTCCCTGCCCCGTCCTGTGCCCTTCGGGGTGACCTTTGAGCTCTCCGGCTGTGTGGCCCTGGGATTGCTGTTTGCCATCAATTCCATCCAGGCCATCGGCGACTTCACCGCCACCACCGTGGGCGGCATGGACCGGGAGCCTACCACCCGGGAGCTTCAGGGGGGCATCATGGCCTATGGTGTATCCAATGTTATAACGGCGCTGCTGGGCGGCCTGCCCACGGCCACTTATTCCCAGAATGTGGGAATCGTGGCCACCAATAAGGTGGTCAACCGCTGGGTCTTTGCCCTCACCGGCGCCTTCCTCCTTCTGGCGGGTGTGGTGCCGAAATTCTCCGCCGCCCTCACCACCATTCCCCAGTGCGTTTTGGGTGGGGCCACCGTGGCGGTGTTCTCCACCATTGCCATGACCGGCATGAAGCTCATCGCTGCCGAGGGCATCACCGCCCGTAATACCACCATCGTGGGCCTGTCTGCGGCCCTGGGCGTGGGCATCTCCCAGGCCTCCGCCGCCCTGGCCCAGTTCCCCGAGGCCGTGACCACCATCTTCGGCAAGTCCCCGGTGGTCATCGCCACCATCATGGCCGTGCTATTGAACCTGTTGCTGCCAAAGGAAAACAAATGATCGCAAAAGCAGGCGGCGGATTCAGCGCCCCTCCATAAGGGTATTTGAAGGGAGGCATCGTTTGAAAACGATGCCTCCCTTCACTGCGTCAAATGGGATCACGCTTCCCGCAAAGGGAGAATCGCTGCGTACTTTTATGCATTTTCAGCCTGCCGTTTGCCCATTTTGCGCCAATTGATAAATCCATAAACATCATTGACGAGGAACGCCAGAAAGCAAACGACAACGGACAAATAGGAGGCCTCTTCAAGCGTTGCCAACGCCCATAGAACAATCAGCACAATGTCATTGGCGGCGTATCCGATGGCGTAATACGGGCTTCTTCTGAACGTCAGATAGACTGCCGCAAAACTTGTTGTGACGGATATCGTGCTTGGAATGATATTTGCCGTATAAAAATACTCCAAAATAAAATAAAATACTAGCGTAATCAGAGTCGTTAAAACCCACAGAAACCCCCATTCCATTTGGGACAGATGGTTGACTTTTACCTCCGCCTTATTTCCGTTGTAGGGATTTTTTATCCAAGAAATCAGGGCGCATACTGCCATTGGCATTGTCATTCCAAGATACGTCATCATTTCTCCATAATAGGAAAAGGAGAACGATATGACGCCGTATAGCAGGCTGAAAATAATCATGAGGAGCTGACCAAAGGAATTTCCTTTGGCATTAAAAATCAGCGAAGTAACGCCGATCAGAGAGGCCATCAACGTTAAGTAATTGTCGCGGTCAAACAGGCAGAAGGCAATCACAATCGCAAGCACGGAGCCAAACCACAGGGTCCGTTCTCCTCTGGAAAAATAGTGAAACAGGGCGTTCAGCTTTTTCATATAGCCTCCAAAAAAATATGCACCCGCATACACATCTTCATAGACCTAACGATGTGCAAACGAATGCTTTACGCATTTCTACCCGGTGGCAGACGTATTGAATTTCGACCAGTATAACCCGGAAAACCCCAAAAATCAATAGGCTCCGCTAAATTTTGCTTTATTGTGCGGTGAGAAACTCCATTCCCAAATAAAACACGGCGGCCACAATCCAATTGTGGCCGCCTGTTTTCTCTGTGTGCTTATTCCTCCCAAGGAGGCGCTTCCAGCCTTTTCATGGATTTCTTAAACTGAACGGCAAACATGATCGCCGTGGTCAAAACAGCCATCGTGTCTGCCACCGGCTCCGCCAAAAACACGGCAAATGCCTGATTTTCAAAGAAATTGGGCAGGATATAGATCAGCGGGATCAGCAGGATAATTTTCCGCAGAACTGCCAGAAACAGCGAGCTTTTTGCGTTGCCCAGCGCAATAAAGGTCTGCTGGCAGGCAATCTGGATGCCGAAGATGCAGCACATCGCCATATACACGCGCAGCGCGGGTACCGCATAGGCCACCAGCTCCGGATCATTGTTGAACATGCGGACAAAAATCCCGGGGAACAGCTCGACCAACGCCCACAGCGACGCGGAGTAAATCACGCACACCCGCAGCAGCAGTCTAAACGCCTCCCGCACGCGCTGGGGCAGTCTGGCTCCGTAATTATAGCTGATAATAGGCTGGGCACCCTGAGTCAGTCCCTGAAGCGGCAGCATGGCAAACTGCATGATGCTGGTCAGCACCGTCATCGCGCCCACGGCGATATCGCCGCCGTATTTCAGAAGCGAGGTATTGAAGCACACCGCCAGAACGCTTTCTGTGGCCTGCATGATAAACGGCGACAGTCCCAGCGCAACGCAGGGGAGCACCACCTTTGCCCGTGGGCGCAGATACTGCCGCTTGAGCCGCCACTTGGTCTTGCGCCCCATCAGAAAGCGCAGAACCCAAACGGCCGAGACAGCCTGCGAGAGGATGGTTGCCAGCGCGGCGCCCTGAACGCCCAGATTCAGCGCAAAAATGAAAATGGGGTCTAGCACGGTGTTCAGTCCCGCGCCGATCAAAACCGTCTGCATACTGACCTTGCTGAAGCCCTGCGCGGTGATGAAAATGTTCATCCCCAGCGTCAGCTGGACGAAAATTGTTCCCAGCGCATAAATGCGCATATAAGCAACCGCATAGTCAATGGTGTCCGCGCTGGCGCCAAAAGACAGAAGGATAGGGCGGTTGAACAGGACGAAGAACGCCGTCAGCACCACGGAGGCAATCAGCAGTAGCGTCAGACAGTTGCCCATGATCCGCTCCGATTCCTCCGGGTTGCCCTTTCCCTCCTCGATGGACGCCCTTGGCGCGCCGCCCGCGCCAGCCAGAGAGGAAAACGCCGTGATCAGCATAATAATGGGCAGACACACCCCCACGCCCGTGAGCGCCGCCCGGCCAACTCCCGGAATGTGGCCGATGTAAATCCGGTCCACCAGATTGTACAGCATATTGACAATTTGCGACGTGACCGTTGGCAGCGCCAGCGAAAACAGCAGCTTGCCGACCTTTCCACTGCGCAAATCCGCGCCTTGTTGTTCCATGAGTTTACGATCCCTTTCCTGCCAGCGCTTCCACGCCGGCCGCAATTTTTTCCGCCAGCGTCTCCAGCTGGCTCCGCTCCTCCGGCGTTAGTCCGGAGGTGATGTCTCGGGCGCAGCGGCCCTGAATTCTCTGCGCCTCGCGGGCCAGCGGTTCGCCAGACGGCGCAATCAAAAGATGCACCACCCGCCGGTCGCCGCCGTCCGCCTCCCTGCGAAGGAAGCCCCGTTTGGAAAGCCCCTCCACCGCCTGAGAAACTTGGGATTTTCCAAGACCCCGCAGCTCCGCCACATCTCGAGCCGTGTCCAGCCCCGGGTTGTTGGCCAGAAACAGCAGAACATGCACCTCGTTTATGCTCAGGCCGGTCCGCGCCAGCAGAGGAGCGAACTGGCTGGTATAGTACCGTTCAAACTGACGGCTCAGTTTTAAAATTTCCGAAGCGCCTAAATGCATACGCCGCCTCCTGACTGTTCAAAATAAAACTGTTCTAAAATGAACTTTTACAGTATATGCCCGGAGCCTGCAAATGTCAAGCGCGCGATGCCAATGTGAAATCGGCAGACTTCTGCCCTCATATTTTGCATTGACAAATCACCCCAGATGATGTAATGTGATATTAAGAATTAGATTGCGCGAGGACCCTGACGAAATTCATTCCGGTCAGGAGTCTTCAAAGGAGTTTTTATGACCTGGAATATTGTCTGCGACAGCAGCGCCGACCTGCCCTCCGCGGGCGGGAATGACGACGCCATCCGTTACACCTCCGTACCTCTGCGGCTTTTGGTGGGAGAGCAGGAATTTCTGGACGACGAGAGTCTCACCATTTCTCGCCTGTTGGAATGCATGAAGGAGGAAAAGGGCGCCTCATCCACGGCTTGTCCCTCTCCCGCCGCATTTGCTCAGGCGTTTTCCACGACGGATTGCTCCATCTGCTTCACCATTTCCTCCAACCTCTCCGGCACTTGTTCCTCCGCTATGATGGGCCGGGATCTGGCGCTGGAGGAGCATCCGGAAAAAAAGATTTGCGTCATCGACTCCAAGAGTACCGCCGGATGTCTGGTGCTGCTGGCCCGCCGGGCCAGAGCGCTGATCGAGCAGGCCGAAGTGCCCAACTTTGAGGAAATCTGTGCCCAGCTGCGGATTTACCAGGCGGCGCTGCGCACCACCTTTACACTGGAGAATTTCGACAATCTCATCAAGAATGGACGGATGCGCCCGCTGGTGGGAAACCTGCTTCATTCGCTGGGAATTCACGTCATCGCGGAGGCCACCCCGCAGGGCACCATTCATGTGGCGGACAAGGCCCGGGGCGAAACGAAGACGTTTCAGGCCATTATCAAGCAGATGGCCGCCAGCAAGGACTGCACCGGTGCAGAGGTTATCATCTCCCACTGCCAGAACCTGCCGGGAGCCGTTAAGCTGAAGGAACTGATCTTGAAGGATTTGCCGGTAAAGAGCGTGGAACTTCTCTCCTGCCGGGGCCTGACCAGTTTTTACGCCATGGAAAAGGGTCTTATTTTGTGCTATTGATTTATCTTTCTATAAAAAAACATCCGCGGAGAAAGAGTCCCGTTCATAAGGATGTTGTCGGTGGGTAAGATTGGCCGTAGGATATGCGATAAGCAATCCTACGGCTTTCCTGTTCTGCGATATCGGGAGTCTATCGGTACAAAGGCGAATGTCAGACAGATAGGACGCTTGCCACAATCATAGGCACAGATTTTAAACAGAATTGTCTGACATTGTGCTATCGACGGTTTGATGACACAATCATCCCATAAAGGCAGTAATAAATCGGAATTTGTGGAGGTAACGATGTGAGAAAATTCCAAAAGCGTTCTATTGCGTTGATTGTGCTCGCAGTTATAGCAGTAGCCTTCGGATTGACCGGCTGTGGAAATACCGACAAGACAACGCCTGGTGAAAGTACGCCGAAACAAATCGCAGTTTCGTCCGGCGAGGAACATTCCGCCGCATTTTCCTTTGCTGATGTTTCCGATCTTCAGTTCTGGTTTGGCAGCGGCGCAGGCGGCTGGTGTACAGTGCTTAACATTGCGGAGGACGGCAGTTTCAGCGGTGAATATATGGACAGTGAACTAGGGGCTCAAACCACCTATCTCTGCGATTTCACCGGGCAATTCTCTCAGCCGATACAGGTGAATGACGATACTTACTCTGTACAGTTGGAATCCATCTCCTACGAACGGGAATCCGGTACCGAAGAACGTGCGGTGGTGGAAGGATACGACTGGACCTATTCCTATACAGAGCCTTACGGTCTGGACGATGCAACGGAACTGCTGATTTATCTGCCGGGCACGCCGGTTGCGGATCTGCCTGAGGGGTATCAACGCTGGATGTCCGGCTACGGCGATGAGATCGGTTCTGAGCTGCCATTCTACGGACTTTACAATGTGAACGGGGAGCAGGGTTTCTCCAGCCATGTGATTGAGCCGGGCGACTGAATGTAAATGCCCGTTTATCGGGGAGATTATGAGCATAATCTTCAACTCAATAATTCGGAGTTTATCGAGTTGATTGCAATGAAAGCATAACGCAAATTTAAGGCGTCACCGTTCATCAAAACAGTGACGCCTTAAAAACATCCTTATTTGAGTGACGCTAAATTTCCGCGGATGTTTTTTTGTTTTACAGCCACACGCCCAGCATCAGGAAGGCGAGCGTGAGCAGGAAGAAATAGAGGATCAGCTTCCACACGTACTTGAACCACCGGTCATAGGGGACATGTCCCAGCGCCAGCGCACCCATGACCACGCCCGCCGTAGGTGTGATGATGTTGATAAGGCCGGACGCGGACTGGAAGGCTGTCACCACCAGATCGCCGCCCACTCCGGCAAAACCGCCCAACGGCGCAAGAATGGGCACCGAAAGCGTTGCAAGGCCGGAGGAAGAGGGAATTAGGACGGAAAGCGGCAGATAGATAAGATCCCCCAGAAGCGTGAACGCGATGGAACCAGCGCCAGACAGGGCGTTTTCGCCCCAGTGGAGCACAGTGTCCGTAATAGCGCCTGCGTTCATCAAAACGGTGATACCCCGGGAGATACCGATAATGAACGCCACGCCCAAAAGGTCCGCGCAGCCGCCCACAAAGGTCTCCGCAATCTCGGATTCCTCCATCCGGTCCACCGCGCCCACCACGATGCTGCCTACCAAAAACAGGGCGGACAGCTCCGGGAACCACCAGCCCAGCGCGGGCAGGGGAAGGCCCATCTCGTCAAAGGGGATCACGCCGTAAATCATCACCAGAAATGTGATGGCAAACACCGTCAGGATCGTCTTACGTCGGGCATTCAGCGGGGCAGTCTCCGTGGCGCTGATGTGGAGTTTGCCTGCACCCACGCCCACCACGGACCGGGAGGGATCGCGCTTGACTTTAGCGGCGTAAGCCATAACGAACCAGATGGCCACCGCTTCAAAAACAATCCATTGCAAAATCCGCAGAACGATGCCCTCTCCCAGCGACACGCCGGCAAAGCCCGCCGCGATGCCGGTGGCAAAGGGATTCACGGTGGAGCAGATCACACCGGTACCCGCGCCCAATAAAATCACCGAAATTCCCACCACCGCATCATAGCCGGCGGCAAGGAATACGGGAATCAGCAGCGGGTAAAACGCCATCGTCTCCTCCCACATGCCATAGGTGGTGCCGCCCAAGCCGAACAGCAGCATCAAGATGGGGATGAGCCATTTTTCTTTTCCGTTCAGACGGCGGATGACGTTGGAAACGCCTGCGTCCACCGCCCCGGTCTTCATCACCACGCCCAAGAATCCGCCCACGGTGAGAATGAACACACACACGTCCACTGCGTCATAAAACCCGTTGAACGACGCCAGAAGCACGTCTCCGATGCCCTGCGGATTGGATTCCACGGCGTGATACGTGCCCGCCTGCGGCACGTCGTTAAGATACTCGTATTTGCCTGCGGGAATAAACCATGTCGCCACCGCCACCAGAATAATCAGCAAAAATAAAATGGTGTAGGCGGTGGGCATTTTGAATTTGCTTTTGGCCATGAGCGGCCCTCCTTTTACCTGCCGATAGTGGCCACCAGCACCGCCTTAATCGAGTGCATCCGGTTTTCCGCCTCGTCAAAGACCACGCTGTGGCGTCCCCGGAAGACCTCGTCGGTAACCTCCCGGATATCCACGTTTTTCTCCTGCCATTCCTTACCCACCTTGGTTTCATAGTCGTGGAAAGAGGGCAGGCAGTGGAGGTACAGCACCTCCGGATTGCCCGTGGCTTCCAGCGTCTCCTCGGTCACGCGGTAGGGAGCCAGCAGCTTGGCCCGGTCGGGGATCAGAGCTTCCTCGCCCATGGACGCCCAAATATCGCCATAGAGCACATCCGCGTCCTTCACGGAGTTCATATCGTCGGTGATCTCGATCAGACCGCCATTGGCGCGGGCCACGGCGAAGACTTCCTTTAAAAACGCGCCGTCCAGCTCCCGGGCCATGGACTCCGGCCCAAGTGCCACGTAGTGCATACCCATCTTTGCCGCGCCGATCATCCACGCCCGCGACATGTTGTTGCGCACATCGCCGGGGAACACCACCTTCACCTTGTTCAAGGGCTTGGCGCAATGCTCCTCAATGGTCATCATGTCCGCCAAAATCTGAGTGGGGTGATCCGCGTCGGTCAAACCGTTCCACACCGGAACGCCGGACCATTTGGCAAGGCCCTCCACGGCGGACTGCTCATAGCCCCGGTATTCAATGCCGTCAAAAAACCGGCCCAGCACCTTGGCGGAGTCCTCAAGGGATTCCTTTTTGCCCATCTGAGAGCTGCCTGCGTCCAAAAACGTCACATGGGCGCCCTCCTGCGTGGCGGCCACCTCAAAGGAGCAGCGGGTGCGGGTGGAGGTCTTTTCAAACAGCAGCACAATGTGCTTGCCCTTCAGCGCTTCGCCGCAGATTCCGGCGCGGCGCTTGGCTTTCAGGTCGTGGCCCAGATCCAGAAGGTACCGGATCTCCGCCGGGGTAAAGTCCATCAACGTCAGAAAACTTCTGCCTTTCAAATTAACAGCCATGGATATTCTCCTTTTTCATTACAATAAATCGTCAGCATACGCTTCCCGTCACCGGAGGGGCATTTCTTGTCAAAAGTCCGCGGTTTTCCTCCGGACGGGAACCGCCCTGTCAGGGATCATCCCGCCACAGCGGCATGGACATACACCGCGGGCCGCCGCGGCCACGGCTCAGCTCTGCGCTGGGAATGGTGTGGACCTTGATGCCGGCTTCCTCCAGCGAGCGGTTGGTGACATAGTTCCGGGCATAGACCACCACTTCGCCTGGGGCAATGGCGAGGGTGTTGCTGCCGTCGCTCCACTGTTCGCGGGCGGCGTCGATCTCGCTGCCCTGTCCGCAGGGAATCAGAGTCACCTTGTCGAGGCCCAGATGCTCCTTCAAAATGTCCTCCAGCCGTCCGTCTTCCTGACGAATGGACATCTTGTTGTTTTTATCCAGCTCCATAACAAACACGGTGATCTGGCTCAAAATATTGGGATGAACGGTGAATTTGTCCCGGTCCACCATGGTGAACACCGTGTCCAAATGCATAAACGACCGGGTCTTGGGGATGTTGAACGCCAGCACTTTTTTGAACGTTTCGCTCTCAGAGAGGATCGTCTCCGCCAAAGCGTCGATAGAGTCCTCCTGTGTGCGCTGGGAGATGCCAACCGCCAGAACCTCGGGCGAGAGAATCAGAATATCGCCGCCCTCCAGCGAGGTCGTCTCGCCCCGGTCATACCAGCGGGGGGTCTTTTGAAATTCCGGGTCATGCTCGAAAATAAACTTGCCGAACAGCGTCTCACGGTTGCGGGTGGGCGTGTGCATTTTGTGAATGGACACGCCCGCGCCGATGGTGGCAAAGGGATCGCGGGTGAAATAGAGGTTGGGCATGGGATCAACGGCAAAAGGATAGTCCTCCTCCGCCGCCACCAGGTAATCGCCCAGTTTTTCTCCGCCGGTGCGCAGCTCCTGCTTGCGGATACCGGCCATCATGGCGTCCACCATCTCCCGGTCAGGCAGATCGGTGAGATAATCGGACACTGTTTCCCGCATCCGCTCCTCGCGAATGCCTGCCTCCTCCACAAACTGACGCACCAAATCCTCCCGAACACTTTTGTCCGAAATGGATTTGAGCACCAGATCCGTCAGGTAGACCACCTCCACGCCGTTTTGGCGCAGGCAGTCGGCAAAGGCGTCATGCTCTTCTTGGGCCTCCCGAAGATAAGGGATATCATCAAACAGCAACCGCTCCAGATATTCCGGCATCAGATTTTCCAGTTCTCTTCCCGGCCGATGGAGCAGCACACGCTTGAGCCGCCCGATTTCCGAGGTATTATGGATTCCCGTTTCCAAACTCAGGTCACTCCTTTTTCTTGTGATACTTTTGCGGGTTTTCGCAATTATAGTTTGTGAAAAAACGATTTTCATGCGCCATATGAAAAAAGCGGGTGCGGTATTTCCATTGCTTCCAACACTTTTCTCCATTGGAATAAATTTTGAACAAAACTGCGCAAGCGCCAACGGTTGAAACCCGGCGACAGAAACCGACAAAAAATTAGCGGAAACTTAGCGGCAGCTATGCTATAATAAGCACAGGCTATTTCGCTATTTTGCCCGCCGGGAAGTGCCGTTGCCAAGAATGCAGCCGAAAGTGGTGAAAAGCACTGCTTTTTTTGATTGCTTGGGTTTACCTGTCTGCATAACCGGCGGTTACAGAGACTTCCATTTTCAGCCCGACTGCAAAACTTGATTTTTATAGGAAAGAGGAGGAAGGTCATGCATTCGGAAAAATCCATTTTTAAGCAGTTATTTCCCTTTCGTTTGCAAGACTTGTTGGTGTGCGTCGCGATTTTGTTCTGCGCGGCCACAGTTTGTACGCTTTTGCTGTCCGCCGACACCAGCGACGGCTTCGCCTCTCCCATTTTTGTGCTGGCGGTGCTTTTAATCTCCCGGCTGACAAACGGTTATCTCTTCGGTCTGGTGGCCTCCGTCGTAGGGGTCATCGCCGTGAACTACACCTTTACTTATCCATACGGAGCCATCAATTTCGCAATTTCCGGCTATCCGCTGACCTTTTTGACGTTTCTCATGGTTTCCGTTGTCACCAGCGCCATGACGACGCAGGTGAAGCAGCAAGAGCGTCTGCGGGCAGAGAATGAAATGGAAAAAATGCGAGCAAATCTTCTCCGCTCCGTATCCCACGACATCCGTACCCCGCTGACGTCCATTGTGGGGTCCACCTCTGCCATTTTGGAAAATCCGTCGATTTCCAAAGCGGCGCAGAAAGATCTCCTGACCGATGTGCGGGACGAGGCCCAGTGGCTCATTCGTGTGGTGGAAAACCTGCTGTCCGTTACCCGAATCGGAGAAAACGGGCAGGCCCACATTACCAAAAAAGACGAGGCGGCAGAGGAAATTTTGGGCGAGACTGTGCGGAAATTCCGCAAGCGGTTTCCGAATGTGGACATCACCGTGGAAGCCCCGCAGGAGTTGCTGATGGTGCCGATGGACGCAATCCTCATCGAGCAGGTGCTGGCAAACCTCTTGGAAAATGCGGTGCGTCATGGTGAAACCACCAGCCATGTCTTTCTCTCTGTGGCGCAGCAGGGGAATCTGGCCAAATTCTCTGTTCGGGACAACGGGCAGGGAATCCCCAAGGATCAGTTGCCCCGTCTGTTTGACGGAACGCTGAAGCGCAGCGAGACAGCTTCTGGCGACGGCAAGCGGGACATGGGTTTGGGCTTGGTGGTATGCCTCACGATTGTGCGCGCACATGGAGGGTTTATGGAGGCTCAAAATATAGCGGGCGGCGGCGCGGAATTTTTCTTCTACCTGCCCCTGACAAAGGAGGAAGCACAGTGAATATCCGAGAAAAAATATTGGTGGTCGAGGATGAGAAGAGCATCTCCCGATTTATCTCGACCATACTGGACAATAACGGCTATGAGGCAGTGCAGGCCCGGTCAGGGACGGAGGCTCTGTCCATGATCTCTTCCCACTGTCCGGATCTGGTTGTTTTGGATCTGGGCCTGCCGGATATGGACGGGCTGGATATTCTTCAAAGTCTGCGGTCTTGGTCCAGCCTGCCGGTGGTGGTAGTCTCCGCCCGGGATCACGAGCAGGATAAGGTGGCGGCCCTTGATTTGGGCGCCGACGACTATCTCACAAAACCCTTTGGCACCGGAGAGCTGCTGGCCCGTGTCCGAGCGGCTATTCGTCACACCCGCACCACTTCCACCAACGACGAAATTGCCCGCAAGGGGACCTATTCGGTGGGCGATCTGACCATTGACTATAACAAGCATCAGGTGCTGGTAAACGGCGAGAACGCAAAGCTGACCCTCAGCGAGTTCCGCATCGTCGCTCTGCTGGGGAAATACGCGGGCAAGGTTTTAACCTATGACTTTATTATCAAGGAACTTTGGGGCCCTCGGGCCGGAGACGACAATCAGATTCTCCGGGTCAATATGGCAAATATTCGCCGGAAGGTGGAAAAAAATCCGGCGGAACCGGAATATCTCTTCACAGAGGTGGGCGTGGGCTATCGCCTTGCCGAAGGGGAATAAAGCCGCTTGCCGTGGCAGGCGCTTTTCCGGCGGGGAAATGCGAAGCCGCAGAGCAATTCGTTGAAAAAAGGAAGAGTCTCCTTCGGACACTCTTCCTTTTTTTAGCGGGCAACAACTCTCTTTCTTTTCCCAGTACCCCGCGCGGCCGCGCTTTTAGAAAGTATTCGATTACTTTAATGGGGGAGACAAGCCATTTATTAGCAATATTTTAACGAAATTGAACTCGTCCATGATAAAGTCTGAATTTTTTCAAGTAATTTCTGAACACCATTTTTTGGAAAAACATGCTATCATTTTTATCAGATACTAGCGCAGCCGCTTTGGCGGTAAAAAAAGGAGTGTGTGTATTTCTATGGCAACCTTTCTCATTGGACTTCTGATTCTTGTGGGAGGAGCAGCGGTCTATGGCCGTTTCTGCGAAAAGATCTTTGGTCCGGACGGGCGCGAGACACCCGCTTATTCCAAGCAGGACGGTGTGGACTATGTCCCTATGCAGGAATGGAAAAACAGCCTCATTAACCTGCTCAACATTGCCGGCACAGGTCCCATCATCGGGCCCATCCAGGGCATTTTGTTCGGGCCCATCGCATTTCTCACCATTCCCATCGGCAACATCATCGGTGGCGCAATGCACGACTACTTCTCCGGCATGATCTGCCTGCGGGACGGCGGAACGCAGATGCCGGAAATGATCCGCAAGTACAGCAACAAAGGTGTTTACAGCGTTTATCAGGTGTTTGTCAGTGTGCTTCTGCTGCTGGTGGGCGCGGTATTCATTTACACCCCCGGCGACATTGCCGCCAAGCAGGTCTTCGGCTTTGATGGAGCCGCTACATCCGTTTCCACTTGGGTAATTTACGGCGTGATCTTTGCTTACTATCTGATCGCCACTGTGTTCCCCATCGACAAAATCATCGGCAAGATTTATCCCGTTTTTGGCGCAATTCTGCTGTTTTCCGCAGTGGGCGTGTTCATCGGTCTGTTCGTTCAGGGTTATCCCCTGCTGAACGTCTGGGATAACTGGAACGGCGGTCTGATCGCCTACGGCGACTATTTCGGCGAAAATCATTTCATCCCCATCTTCTTCATCACCGTGGCCTGCGGCATTCTCTCCGGCTTCCACTCCACGCAGACCGCTATTATCTCCCGCACCGTGAAAAGCGAGAAGCAGGGCCGCATGACCTTCTACAACATGATGGTTCTGGAAGGCTTCATTGCCATGGTCTGGGCTGCGGGCGCCATGGGCGTTTACAATCTGGGTCTGCAGGCAGCGGACGCTTCTCTGGCCACCGACACCATCGGCGTGGTCTGCAAGCACATCTTGGGCAACGTGGGCGGCATTGTCGCTTTGCTGGGCGTCATCGTTCTTCCCATCACCTCCGGCGACACGGCGCTGCGGGCGCTGCGTCTGACCATCGCGGAGTCCTTCCACCTTGACCAGAGCTCCAACGCCAAGCGTTTGACTCTCTCCTCCATCATCTTTGCGCTGGTGGCTGTAATCCTTGTGTTTGCGAAGAGCAACCCCACCGGATTCAGCACTCTGTGGCGCTATTTCGCTTGGTCCAACCAGACGCTGTCTCTGTTCGCCTTCTTGGCTATTTCCGTCTGGATGTTTGAAAACGGCAAGGGTAAATTCGTTTGGGTTCCCCTGATTCCCGGCGCGTTCTATGCCTTTGTCACGGTGACCTACATCATGAACGCCAAGATCGGCTTCCATGTTCCTTGGACCGGCGCTTATATCATCGGTGTGTGCGCCGCCGTTGTTTACGTGGGTGTCATCCTTTGGTACGGCCGCCGCAGAGCTGCTGCCACACCCCTGAAGGCAAAGCATTAAAATTACTCTCCCCTTTTTTTAAGCCCTCCGCGGCAGGACACGGTGGGCTCATACAGGAAACAAGACCGTGGCTTTTGCCGCGGTCTTGTTTCCTTCTGCACCAAAAAAGCACGTTTTTTTCACGAGAGTGTCTATTTAGAACACAAACCTTTGGAGATACTGCGTATTGCATTTTTCTTCCAGCGCCCGTATAATGGCAATTAGAAAAGACAAACTGACGCGTGTTTGTGCTTATGCAGAATACACGTCTCTGTTTCCGGTGGATAGAGGGCGTGAGCCTGTGAGGTAGACGCGCAAAATGAACGGGACGCACCCGTATTTTTCTTGCCTGACCGATTGCCGGTCTGAAACGTCTGTACAGGAGGGAACCATATGCTGACTCTGGAAATGATTCAGGATGCGCAGGCCGCGCTGAAGGGCGTGGCCCGGGTAACGCCGCTGAACCCCGCAAAGAAACTGGGAAAAAATGTGTTCATTAAGTCCGAGAATCTTCAGCTGACCGGCGCGTTCAAGCTGCGGGGTGCATACAACAAGATCCGCTCTCTGACACCGGAGGAAGGAAAGCGCGGCGTGATTGCCTGCTCCGCCGGAAACCACGCGCAAGGCATTGCCCTTTCCGCCACAAAGCTGGGCATCCGGTCCATCATCTGTATGCCCGCCGGGGCTCCCATCAGCAAGGTGGAGGCCACCCGGAACTATGGCGCGGAGGTGATTCTGGTCCCCGGCGTGTATGACGACGCGGCGGCAGAGGCCCAGCGGCTCACCGAGGAAAAGGGCTGCACCTTTGCGCATCCCTTTAATGACGAGCTGGTGATGGCCGGGCAGGGCACCATCGGTTTGGAGATTTTAGAGCAGCTGCCGGAGGTGGAGCAAGTGGTGGTCCCCATCGGCGGCGGCGGATTGATTGGCGGCGTGGCATGCGCCATCAAAAGTCTGAAGCCCTCCTGCCGTGTCATCGGGGTGCAGGCCTCCGGCGCAGCCAGCATGTATGTCTCTCAAAAAGAGGGACGCCCGATGGAATTGTCGGGTGTTTCCACCATCGCGGACGGCATCGCCGTGAAAAAGCCGGGAGTTTTGACGTTTGAGTTGTGCGCCAAATATGTGGACGAGATCGTCACCGTAAAGGACGATGAAATCGCCACCGCGATTTTGGCGCTGATGGAAGATCAAAAAACCGTGGCCGAGGGCGCGGGGGCCACTCCAGTGGCCGCCGTTATGTTCGGCAAGGTGGATGTGACCGACCGGAAGACCGTGTGCCTTGTCTCCGGCGGCAATGTGGATGTGACAACCCTGTCCCGCATCATCACAAAGGGGCTTTCCAAATCGGGCCGTCTGGCGGAGTTTTCCGCCAAGATCGCGGATAAGCCGGGCAGCCTTTTGGGCCTTCTCCAAATCGTGGCAAACACGGGGGCAAACATCCTCAGCGTAAACCACGCTCGAGAAGATAAGCACTCGGACGTGGGCGCGTGCATCGTGTCTATGGTTTTGGAGACGCGGAACACTCAGCATGTGGACGATATTGAACGGGAACTGATTTCCAACGGCTATGAGCTTTTGACAAAATAACGCCACAAACAGCCCCAGCTGCGGAGGTTCCGCGGCTGGGGCTGTTGCTGTCTTCCTGTCAAGCTCCGTGTGTAGAGTATGTCGCATTGTTTCTGCTCTCTCAGAGCAGGGATGTGGCATTCCTGGCGGATAATTTAGGCGTCATCTTTGAGTAGCGCCATTGTTTATGTGGACAGACTGTTTTAGGTTTGGGATAGCCTGTATTGGGTATCGTCCTTTTTTGTGCGCCAACGCCCCAAAACTGTATCGCGTGTGTCCATTATATCCCAAATATTTAAAATGCCAAATTTAAATGGTATAAAAAACTATAAAAACCGTCCAAATCATAAGAAATGGACGGTTTTTTGGTTGCGGGGGCAGGACTCGAACCTACGACCTCCGGGTTATGAGCCCGACGAGCTACCAACTGCTCTACCCCGCGATATCAACTTGTGCGCTCTGAATACCGATTGGTGCCGGTGACCGGACTCGAACCGGTACGGTATTTCTACCAGAGGATTTTAAGTCCGCCGTGTCTACCATTCCACCACACCGGCAGATATCGGCAGGTATTAGAATACCACACATCGCATCTATCTGTCAAGTCCATTTTCTAAAAAGATGAGGAAAAATATTTTTCAGGCCATGCACGAATCCGTGCAATTTTTCGCTGCCTCCTGCGTATACTGGTCAGGATATGGCTTTGAGAGGAGGAGCAGTATGCGTATGGACACTTCCCAGACGGGTGATGTGGGCGATGTGGATGATCTGATTTTTCAGGACAGTTGGTTGACCAGCGACCGATAAGAGGCGAGGCGCAGGGTGCGCCCCGCCTTTTTTCTGTTTCAATGCTTATTTCGTGATGGTTCCCCCACCCACCACCGTCTCTCCGTCATACAGCACGACGGCCTGTCCCGGCGTGACAGCCCGCTGCGGCTCGTCAAAGGTCAGGCGCAGAGCGCCGTCTTCCAGCGGTTCCGCGGTGGCGGCGGATTCCCGCTGGCTGTATCGAGTCTTGGCGGTAACACGCAGGGGCCCGCTCAACGCGGGGACAGAAATCCAGTTTATCTTTTCCGCCGTCAAAGTCTGCGTCCACAAGGCCGCGTCCGGGCCAAGGCGGATGGCCCCAGTGGCGGGATCCTTGTCCAATACGTACAGCGGCGGCTCAATGGACAGGCCCAGCCCCTTGTGCTGACCACGCGTATAGCGGACAAAGCCCTTGTGCTGACCCAGCACTCTGCCATTCTCGTCTACAAAATTACCGGCAGGGGAAGGGTGTCCCGCCGTCCGCTCAATAAATGCGGCATAATCCCCGTCGGGCGCGAAGCAGATATCCTGACTGTCCCGCTTTTTGGCGTTGACCAGCCCGTTTTGCTCCGCAATCTCCCGCACCTGTGTTTTATGAAGCCCGCCCAGCGGGAACAAGGTATGGCTCAACTGTTCCTGTGTCAGCATGTAGAGGAAATAGCTCTGGTCTTTGCTGCGGTCCACGCCGCGCTTTAAAAGCCAGCGGCCTGTGTCCCCGTCCTGCTCAACCCGGGCGTAATGTCCTGTGGCGAGAAAGTCGCCGTGAAGCGCCAGAGCCCGCTGGAGCAGCGCCCCGAACTTCACGGAGCGGTTGCACACCACACAGGGATTTGGCGTTCGACCCGCCTCGTACTCCGATACGAAATCAGCAATTACCGTATCCCGAAAAATCTGAGAAAAATCAAAAACATAAAAGGGGAATCCCAGCTTCGCCGCCACCGCCCGCGCGTCCTCGGCGTCCGCCAGAGAGCAGCAGGTCTTCTCCCGCCCCTCGCCCAAATCCTCATTGTGGAACAAACGCAGGTTCACACCGGATACCTCGTAGCCCGCCTGCTGCAAAAGCAGGGCGGATACCGAGCTGTCCACGCCGCCGCTCATGCCAAGGAAAACGCTTTTGCCCATGTTGTAACGACCTCCTTCGGCCCGAATTTTCTAATCTAAATCGTAAAAGCAAAGGGGACTTTTCGGCCCCCTTCTGCGCAATGCCCAAACTGCCCATCATCGATTGCGGATGGCAAACGCCTGCACAGGCAGTGCATCCGCCAACCCCAGCAGCATCCGATTGAACCCGCCTGTATAGTCAAACTTCGTATCGGATAAACCGCTGCGCTTTGCATGTTGGATGGGAAAGAGCATTGTAAACCGGGACCCAATGCCGATCTTGGACTCTGCCATCAGTCTTCCGCCGTGATCCTCCGCAATCCGCAGACACAGCGGTAAACCCAGACCCAGACCGTGGGGAGGGGGGTCTCGCAGCTCCTTGTGTGTATAGCGGTCAAAGAGAACCTTCAACTGCAGATCATCCATCCCACAGCCGGTATCGGCTACCTCCAGCAGAGCCTGTTCGTCCTGCCGCCTCAGCGACACGGTCACCGAGCCGCTGGCAGGGGTAAATTTAAAGGCATTGGACAGCAGCTGAAAGAGCAGTTGGCGAATGGATTCCGGGTCCACCGCACAGATCAACTGGGGCAAGGCGCACTCAAACTTCAGCGTTAGATTCAAGAGCCGCGCCAGCTGCTCCGCCTCATCGCAGATTTCCTGAATCAACCCCGCCAGATCGCACTCCTGACGAGGGAGAGGCGTCCGGGCATCCAGACGGGCAGCCGCAGTTAAACCGTTTACCAGCCGCAGCATTTGGTAGTAGTTTTGATCCAGCTGCGCCGCCTTCCGATCAAGTTCCGCGTCTTTTTCCCGGGCTTCTGCGGGAGCAAGCGCCGTGGCCGCCAGATACAGCCCGCTAAGCATTCCCCTCAGCTGCACAGCAATAGACGGGAACAAGCTGGCCAGCAGCTCCGCTTCCTCACGCTCATAGTTTTCCAAAGCGATTTCTCCTCTCATCGGCATCCGCATTGCCACATTGCGCTTTTATGATAATCCTTAGGATTTGCAGGCAATCTCGCCGCAACCCCCGGTAAACTTTGGATTTTTCAGGCATAAAATACGATTTTTCTCCACATTTTTTCAGAATAACAAAAAAATCGCATAAAAACAAGAGATTTGTTACTTTTCAATAAAATTTTCTGCCCTCGCTCAAGTTTTTTACGACGAGGGCTGTTTATATCTGGTGGAAATCACCAAGGGGTACGCAAAAATGTACTACGCAATTTTACGTAACAGATGGTACACATTTTCGGAAACTATGCTATAATGATTACAATACTTGCCGGGCGTGGGCATCGCCGCGGTAAAATACGGGGATCGGATGGTACGGGATATGGCAATTAAGGTTGGGATCAACGGCTTCGGGCGCATTGGACGCGTTGCGCTGCGGATTATGATTGAACGGGGATGCAGCAGTTACCAAATCTGCGGCATCAACCTGCGCAATGCGGATCTGGAATACATGGCCTATCAGGTGAAATACGACTCGGTGTTTCGCACCTTTCAGGGATCGGTGGAATATGACGACCGGAATCTGATTATCAACGGTAAAAAGATTCGGGTCTATTCTGAGAGCGACGCAAATCTCATTCCGTGGGATGACTGCGGCGCAGAATACATCATTGAATCCACCGGCGTTTACAACACGGTGGAAAAAGCCTCCGCCCACTTCAAGGGCGGGGCAAAGAAGGTCATTCTTAGCGCCCCCGCCAAGGACGAGGGAACCCCCACCTTTGTCATGGGCGTGAACCATAAGAAGTACACACCGGACATGGACGTTGTTTCCAATGCCTCCTGCACCACCAACTGCCTTGCGCCCATGAGCAAGGTCGTAAACGATACCTTTGGCATCGAGCAGGCGCTCATGAGCACCATCCACTCCGCCACCGCCAAGCAGAAGGCCGTGGATTCTCGGGCCGGGCGGGACTGGCGGACGGGGCGCAGCGTGATGGGCAACATCATTCCCTCCTCTACCGGCGCGGCGAAGGCTGTTGGCATGGTCATTCCCGAATTGAAAGGGAAAATGACCGGTATGAGCTTCCGCGTTCCCACCAACGATGTGTCCGTGGTGGATTTGACGGCCCGGCTGAAGCAGCCCGCCAGCTACCATGACGTGTGCGTCGCCATTGAAAACGCGTCCCGCAACAGCATGAAAGGTATTATTAATTACACCACCGATCAGGTGGTTTCCTCCGACCTGACCGGGTTCCCCGAAACCTGCATCTTTGACGAAACAGCCGGCATCATGCTGGACAACAACTTTGTCAAACTGATCGCGTGGTACGACAACGAATGGGGCTATTCCAACAAACTGCTGGATCTGATGGCTCATATGTACGAGGTGGATCACCAGTAAAAGATGCACAAACTGGCGCGTCCGGCATGTGCATACATAGACCAAATACATAACCGGGGAGTCACGGCAGACGATCTGCCGTGACTTCTATCTTTATAGCAAAGCGAAAACACCCCGGCGCGGCCATAAGCCGCGCCGGGGTTCTATAACAGCTGCTTTTTAACGGGACTTTATTCGCTTGCGCCGTACCTTCTGCCGCGATTCTTTATGATTCTTCCGTGGTTTTTTCCCCTGCGGGTTTTTTCTTCCGGCGGCCGCCCCGATGGGTGCGGGCGATCTTCACGGCGGGCTTTTCCTCCGCCGCAGCGGCTGGAAGTTTCGGTGCAGGCTGTGGCTTCGGCGCGGGCTGAACCGCCACGGGCTTCTCTGCTTTCTCCAACTTCACGTCGGCAGGTTTCTTCTCAGCAGGCTTCGCCTTGGAAGCGTTTTCTTCCGCGCTCTTGGAGGGCCGCCGCCGTCCGCCCCGACTCTTTTTCACCGGTTTTTCCGCAGCAATCTCCGCCGGTTTTTCCGCGGTCTTTGACGAAACGGATGTGAACAGCTCCCGCAAGTGGGCAAATGCCGCAGCACCCTGCGCTTCGCCAAACTCCTGCTTCAGCGAAGCGCACAGTTCCTCGGCGCTGGTGGCCCGCATCAAATAGGACGCCTTTAGGCACGCGGCAATGGAGGGACGCAGCGCCACCTCTCGAAACGCGCCGGTGTACCGGGCGCGCAAGGCGCTCATGGCGGCCTCATATCCCTTGTCTTGACTGATGACATAAGCGCAGTCCGCCTCGCCGCGGCCCACCAAAACGCCCAGTTCCGTGATGATCTGAAAATCAATGGAGTTTTTTCCACCCTTCACGCTTTCCAGATACTGGACGCTGGCCTTGCTGCCCTTGCACAGCTCCTTGATCTTGCTGAGCGCAAGACCGGTCTTTTGGTAAAAGACCAGTATGGAGTCGTCCGCCGTCAGCTGATCGGCGCCCTGCAATCCGGTGCCGATATTGTTGTCGCCGTCCACCAAAAAAATCATATTCATGAAGTAAAAACCTTTCTATGGAATCCCAGTTATGGGAACACTTTAAAATGACACATTTAGTGTATACCGAAAAGGCAGAAAAATCAACCGGACCGCAAAGCGGCCCGGTTAAAAACAGATTATTTTTGCAATTTTTAAACTTTTTACGCTTCTCCAGTCTCAATCAGACCGTATCCGCCGTTTTTACGCTTATAGACAATGGCGAGCGCATCGTCCTCCTCGCTGCGGAAGACAAAGAAGGCGTGATCCAGCAGATTCATCTGCAAAATGGCCTCCTCCGGACTCATGGGCTTGACGGCAAAGCGCTTTGTACGGACGATATTAAACTCTTTTTCCTCCCGAACCTCAAACTCATCGGGAATGGAGTCAGAGGGGAACCCCTCATCCCGCAGGCGCTTGGCAAGGCGGGTCTTGTTCTTCAGGATCTGCCGCTCAATGTAGTCCACAGCAGCGTCAATCGCACTGCGCATATCGCCATCCGTCTCCTGCTTCTGCGCGCGGAACAGCGTATTGCCGCCGCGAATGGTGATCTCCACCGTGCACAAGTGATCCTTCTCCACGGAAAACGTCACAAACGCAGCCGCTTCTTCCCGGAAATAGCGGTCCAACTTGGACAGTTTTTTCTCGGTGTAGTCCTTTACAGAGTTGTTCAGGGGAACCTTCTTACATGCAAACGTACACTTCATGGATACCGCTCCTTTCGTGTGGTGAAAAGAGAGAGATCCTCTCTTTGATTCAGTATAGCACAGCCCGTCGAATTTGAAAAGAGGATTTTATCGGAGAAATGAGAAAACCCGGCGCGTCCTGCGGACACGCCGGGTTTTAAAACAATCAGGGGAGATAGTTCACGGGGTTGCGGGGCACACCGTTGTACCGGACCTCAAAGTGGCAGTGGTTGCCGGTAGAGTTGCCGGTAGAGCCCATACGGGCGATCTGTTGGCCCTTGTAAACGTGCTGTCCGACCGATGCCACCAGACTGGAGTTGTGGCCGTAAAGCGTCTCATAACCGTTGCCATGGTTAATCTTCACCAGATAGCCGTAGCCGCTCATCCATCCGGCGTAAGTCACCGTGCCGCCGTCGGCGGCGTAGATCGCGGTGCCGTACCGGTTGGCGATGTCAATGCCCTTGTGGTTGGTGGACGCATAGCTGTAACTCAAATTCCGATAGCCGAACCGGGAGGTGATATTGCCGGAACAGGGCCAGCGGAAGGTTCCGGTGGGCAGCCAAGTGGGCCGCTCTTTCGTACCCTGAAGCCGCTGCTCCGTGACGGGGTTTTTCAGCGTAACGGAGGACAAAATCACCCGCTCCTGCTCCTCGCCGTTCACATAGGTGACGTTGGCCAGCACATCCGCAGAGCCATTGGACCCGGCGGAGATGACCTTGTAGTCGCCCTTATAGAGGTTGGCGCTGTCGGTATACTCGATGTCATAGGGAATTGCATCCAGATACCGCTCCTGTTCCACCACGGTCATTGTGAGATAGGGAACAGAGGCGGACAGCGTCAGCACTTCGCCGATGGACAGCTTGTTGATGTCGTAGCCGGGGTTCAGCGCCAGCAGCTCGGCGGAGGTAAGTCCATGGCTGTTGGCAATTTCAGACCAAGTGTCACCGCTCTTGACCTCGTAGGTTACCTCGGCGGTCTTGGTGCTGTACAGCGTCTCAGCCAGATACCCCAGATTCATAACCTGATCGGTGGAAACATAGCCGGGCTTGATCTCCACATTCTCCGCAAACTCGCAGGAAATGGTATTCTCGTCGCTGATGCCGTCTTTCAGCTGCTTTAAAAGTTCGTCCAGCGCACCCTCATAGGGGGTGGCGCCGATCAGTTCGCCGTCCACATAAAGGGAATAGCCGTAAGTGACAAGGCCAATTTCCTCGGACAAGTCCTCTTCCAGCGCGGCGGCATCCACTACCTCAGACCGTGGCAGAAGCCCGGAGGAATATTGCAGCAGCTTTTCATCAATGGTGTACTTCGTCCCGATGGCCCGGGAGGTGATCTTCTCCAACTGTGTCCGGGCGCTGTCGGCGGCGGAGGCGGACTCTACCGCCGCAATCTGTTCGCCGTTGTAGGTCACCGTGGTGCCCACGGTATAGATGGAAAAGAACAGGATCACCAGCGCCACCGTGCCGGTGGCGGCAAGGAAGGGCAGGGGTCTGATCTTCTTCTGCTCAAATTTCCCGCGAATCAGGCCAAAGCGGCTCGCGAGCTGCTGCCTTTGGCCCCGCTTGTGCTCGGTGAACCGCGTACCCAGCAGGGGAACCATATTCCGGGCAAACAGCAGCAATTGAACCGGCGCCCGGTCGGATTCGGGGAAACGGCGGGCTTTTTCCTCCCGCACCACATGGCGAACCCGGCGGCGCACCCGGCGGAACTTTCTTATCAGCGCGGTTTTCTTTTCAAGAAGCGTATCACGGAAGATCGCCAGCAGCGTATCCGGCGCACTCTCCTCCGCCCGCTTCGGCATCTTCAGCGAACGTGGCGCTGCCTGCGCCGGCGATATCGACGCCACAGACGGGGCCGCCGGTCCCTCAGCCGGAGTGGCTGCTCCCTCAGCCGGAGCGCCCACCGAAGCAAGCTCTCTTTCCTCCACCTGAGTCGGCGCTGCCTGCGCGTTGGAAACTCTCCGGAGGACCGGTGCGGCCTGCGGCTCCTCCACCTGACGGCGGGAATCGGCAGACGACAGTCCGGCGGCGCGGCGCGCGGTGCGGTTGTGGGTTTTTGTGGAACGTTTACTCATAAAGACCTCACAGTCAAGTTTGAAAAGCGACGGAACAAAATAGTAACAGCAAAGTAACAATTTGTAACCTGCAATATCATACCTTGTTTTTATTCATCCGTCAAGCACTTTTTTGTCAGTAAAAAGGCCGCAGTCCCTTGGGGGCCACACCTTTCACAACCACAGCATCTCGCGGCGGGAAAACAGGGGTTTCTAAATTTGCGAAAAGAAACGTAAAATCGGGTAAAAATTTGTCGTCTTTTTTACGTTTTTTTTGAAATTTCTAGTTGACCCGGTTTTTGAGACGTGTATAATGGGAGAGGTATGAAAATCGCGCAAAATTCGCTGTTTCAGCAATTTATTGGAGGAAAAAACATGTTTGAGTTCTTAATCAGCAAGCTGAAGGCCCATCCCCGCAAAATTGTGTTTACAGAGGGTACCGACGCCCGCATTCTGGAAGCGTCTGCCCGTCTGCTGTCCGGAACGTTTCTGACGCCCGTGCTGGTTGGCAACCCCGACGCTGTTGCCGCCGCGGCCGAGGACGTCGGCTTTAACATCCGCGGCGCTGAGGTCATTGATCCGGAGAACTTTTCCGAGATGGAGAAAATGGTCGCCTCTCTGGTAGAGCTGCGCAAGGGCAAGGTGGATGAGGCTCAGGCCCGCACGTTGCTTCGTCAGGGCAACTATTTCGGCACCATGCTGGTGAAGATGGGCTATGCGGACGCTCTGCTGGGCGGCGCCACCTATTCCACTGCTGACACGGTCCGCCCCGCTCTGCAGATCATTAAGACCAAGCCGGACAGCAAGATCGTCTCCTCCTGCTTCATTCTGGTCCGTCCCTCCGCCACCGGTGACCGCGAGGTTCTGGCCATGGGCGACTGCGCCATCAACATTAAGCCCAACGAGGACGAGCTGGTGGAAATCGGTCTGGAAACTGCCGCCACCGCCCGCTTGTTCGGCGTGGACCCGAAGATGGCGTTCTTGAGCTATTCCACGCTGGGCTCCGGCAAGGGCGAGGATGTGGACAAGATGCGCAATGCCTGCGCCAAGGTCAAGGCCGCCGCTCCCGAGCTGTCCGTGGATGGCGAGATGCAGTTCGACGCCGCCGTCTCTCCCACGGTCGGCCAGCTCAAGTTCC
>ERZ827520.1598-NODE-1598-length-25093-cov-3.662673_pt1 | contig 25093 bp, 16 predicted proteins | sample MGYA00519581_ERZ827520 | MGnify/ENA primary metagenome ERZ827520 (study PRJEB31778, sample SAMEA3449339) | human gut metagenome | biome: human gut; feature: human-associated habitat; material: faeces | place: United Kingdom | collected 2010/2012 ...
GCGAGCATATTTTCATAGAAGTTACCGGGGTGGGTCTCGACGATCGAATAGTGCTCGATCTTGCCGACGGCCATGACCTTCTCCACGAGCGCCTCGGCGACGATGTACATCTCGCCGTTGTCCTCATTCTTCACGACGGCGTAGCTCTCGTCGGGGTGCAGGGCGATGGCAAGGTTGCCGGGCAGCGTCCAGATCGTGGTCGTCCAAATGACGAAATTGAGCTTGCTCTTATCGAGGTGGCTGAGCTTGCCGAGATCGTCGTTCATCGGGAACTTGACATACACGGTCGTGCAGGGGTCGTCCTGATACTCGATCTCCGCCTCGGCGAGGGCGGTCTCGTCGTGATAGCACCAGTAAACGGGCTTTAAGCCCTTGTAGATGTAGCCCTTCTTGTACATCTCGCCAAAGACCTTGACCTCCTCAGCCTCGAAGCCGGGATCCATGGTCTTGTAGGGGTGCTCCCAGTCGCCCAGCACACCAATGCGCTTGAAGCCTTCCATCTGCACGTCGATATAGTGCTGGGCGAACTCGTGGCAGGCGGAGCGGAAGGCGGAAACGGGCATGGCCTTGTGGTTGAGCTTGTTCTGCTTGATGATGGCGCTCTCGATGGGCATGCCGTGGTTGTCCCAGCCGGGGATATAGGGCGTGTAGTAGCCGCGCATCGCGTAGGAACGGGTGATGAAGTCCTTCAGGGACTTGTTGAGCGCGTGACCCATGTGCAATCCGCCGTTGGAGAACGGAGGGCCGTCGTGCAGGGCGAAGCGGGGCTTGCCCTCGTTCTTTTTGAGCATGAGGTTGTAGAGGTCCATTTCCTCCCAGTGCTTGAGCATCTCAGGCTCGCGCTTGGGAAGACCCGCGCGCATCGGGAAGCCGGACTTGGGCATATTCAGCGTGCTTTTGTAATCCATGTTGCGTCTCCTTACATTTATATGAATTTTGTTCTCTTCAAGCTTGTGCTTAAATCATTTTTGCCGCGACCACAAAAAATAAAAGCGCCCTGTCCCATAAAGAGACAAAGGCGCTGACCTCTGCGGTACCACTCTTCTTGCTGTGTTTTGCACAGCCGCTCAAATGCTGCGATATAACGGTCGCACCCGTCCGGTCTTACTTAAAGTTCAGTCCGGCTGCTCCGAGGTGATATTCAGCCCTGCCGCGTCCCGCCTTTCACCAAAACGGCGGTTCTCTTTGCCGCGGGGGAGGGGCTTACTTGTCCTCATCCACGCATATTTCATAATGCAGTAGTAATATATCGGCTTTTTTTGGCTTTGTCAACCCCACCGCAGCGCTCTCAGGGCAGAAAAAGATGTAAATTTGGAGTAAAAACTTGTAAACTACGGCAAAATACGCCAGTGAGCGCTTGACAGCGCAAAAAAAATGTGATACCTTTTGCAGCACGGAAAAAAGGGAGTAGCCGGCGCCCACGGGCGTTGAGCAGATCGTCATCGCGGGAGATTTTCCCCGGTCTGCTTGCGAAATGGCAAGACTTTTACCCCGGGCGGCGCCCGCGGTAGAGGTCTTTTTTCTTTTGTCCGGCTACCAAAACCGACTGAGTATAAGGAGTGTTTACAGCATGGAGTTTTTGCTTGACGGCATCCGCGCGGTCACACCGCAGCAGTGCGTGATGTATGTGGTGGGCGCGCTGCTCATCTATCTCGCCATCAAAAAGGACTATGAGCCCTCGCTTCTGCTGCCGATGGGCTTCGGCGCTATCCTTGTCAATCTGCCGATGTCCGGTGTCCTCAACCAGATGGTCGCGGGCGTGGGCGAGAGTCAGGGCATCATTCAGTGGCTCTTTGAAACGACGATCGAAGCGAGCGAAGCGCTGCCGCTGCTGCTGTTCATCGGCATCGGCGCGATGATCGACTTCGGCCCGCTGCTTTCAAACCCGAAGATGTTCCTCTTCGGCGCGGCGGCGCAGTTCGGCATCTTCTTTGCGATGATCGCGGCGGTCATGCTGGGCTTTGACTTGAAGGACGCGGCCTCCATCGGCATCATCGGCGCGGCGGACGGCCCGACGTCGATCCTTGTTTCACAGGTCTTACACTCTAATTATATCGGCCCCATCGCGGTGGCGGCCTACTCGTATATGGCGCTCGTGCCGATCATTCAGCCGTTTGCCATCAAGCTCGTCACGACGAAAAAAGAGCGCGCGATGCACATGCCCTACAACCCCAAGCACGTTTCCCGCACGCTGCGCATCTGCTTCCCCATCATGGTCACGATCATCGCGGGCTTCATCGCGCCGATGTCCGTCTCGCTTGTGGGCTTTCTGATGTTCGGCAACCTGCTCCGTGAGTGCGGCTGCTTGGAGCGTCTTTCCCAGACGGCGCAGAACGATTTGGCGAACCTCATCACGCTCCTGCTCGGCATTACGATCTCGTTTTCGATGCAGGCCGACCAGTTCGTCAATCTCAAAACGCTCATCATCATGGCGCTGGGTCTTGTCGCCTTCGTCTTTGACTCCATCGCGGGCGTGATGTTTGCAAAGCTTCTGAACCTCTTCTGCAAGAACAAGGTGAACCCCATGGTCGGCGCGGCCGGTATCTCGGCCTTCCCGATGTCCGCGCGCGTCATCCAGAAGATGGGGCAGGAGGCGGACTGCACCAACCACCTGCTGATGCACGCCGTCGGCGCGAACGTCGCCGGCCAGATCGCATCGGTGCTCGCAGGCGGCATGATCCTCAATCTCGTGCCGCAGCTTTTAGGGTAAGGAGGAACGCACTATGACAAATCTTGAGATCGCGCTGCTCATCACGGGGCAGGGAATGCTCGGCATCTTCGCCGTGATGGGGCTGATCACCGTATTAGTCACACTCTTCACCAAATTCGGTAAAAAGTAAAACCCCAAACATAAACAGGCGGCCGCTGCCAACGCAGCGACCGCCTGTTTTCAATGCTCAAAAACGCGGGACTCAGTCCCGCGTTTTTGAAGTAATATAGAGCATTAAAGCCGCGACATCTGCCGGACTGACGCCCGAGATGCGCCCCGCCTGCCCCAGATTCTGCGGGCGGATGGCGGCGAGCTTTTCGCGCGCCTCCAGACGGAGACCGTCGATCTTTGCGTAGTCGATGCCCTCAGGGATAGCGCGGCGCTCCAGGCGCGCAAACTCCGCGACCTCCGCCATCTGGCGGCGGATGTAGCCCTCATACTTGACGGCGATCTCCACGCTCTCGGCGAGTGCGGGCGGGAAGGCGCGGCAGCCCGCATCAAAATCGCGCAGGTCGTCATAGGTGAGCTGCGGGCGGCGCAGCAGCGCGATGAGGGGACTGCCGTCGCGCACCTCCGCCGTGCCGCGCGCGCTCAGAAGCGCGTTGAGCGCGTCGGACGCGCCTACGCCCGTGTGCTCGAGGCGCTTGATCTCGCGGCGCACCGCGTCATATTTATCATTGACTTTTTGCAGCGCTTCGCCGCTCACAAGCCCAAGCTCATGGCCGATGGGCGCAAGGCGCTCGTCGGCGTTGTCCTGCCGCAGGATCAGGCGGTACTCGCTGCGGCTCGTCATCATGCGATAGGGCTCGTTCGTGCCCTTGGTCACAAGGTCATCGATGAGCGTGCCGATATAGGCCTGCTCGCGGCCTAAGATGAAGGGCGATTCGCCCTTGATTTTCCGTGCGGCGTTCACGCCCGCGACAAAGCCCTGCACCGCCGCCTCCTCATAGCCCGACGAGCCGTTGAACTGTCCCGCGCCGTACAGGCCCGAAATGTGCTTGTATTCAAGCGTCGGGTAGAGCGCGGTCGGGTCGATGCAGTCATATTCGATGGCGTAGGCCGGGCGCATCATCTCCGCGTGCTCAAGGCCCTTGACCGAGTGCAGCATTTCAATCTGCACCTCCTCGGGCATGGAAGAGGAAAAGCCCTGAATGTAGAGCTCCTCGGTATCAAGCCCCATCGGCTCGATGAAGAGCTGGTGGCGGGGCTTATCGGGAAAGCGGACGATCTTCGTCTCGATACTCGGGCAATAGCGCGGGCCGACGCCCTCGATCACACCCGAGTAGATGGGGCTCCGATCCAGGTTTTCGCGGATGACGCGGTGCGTCTCCTCGCTTGTATACGTTAAGTAGCAGACCACCTGATTTTGAGGCGGCGTTTGCGTCGAAAACGAGAATGGCAGAGGCGCTTCGTCACCCGTCTGCACTTCCATTTGCGAAAAATCGACGCTGCGCGCGTTCACGCGCGGCGGCGTGCCGGTCTTGAAGCGGCGCAGGGGAAGGCCGAGCTTCCGGAGGGCTTTCGCCAGCGTCAGCGAGGCGTGCATTCCGTCCGGGCCGCTCTCGCGCACACATTCGCCGACGATCGTGCGCCCGTCCAAAAATGTTCCCGAGCAGAGAATGACGGCCTTGACGGCGTAAACGCCGCCCGTTTCGGTCACGACGGCGGAGACATGCCCGTCCTCCACGCGAAGATCGACGATCTCCGCCTGACGCAGCAAAAGATTTTCCTGCCGCTCGAGCGTGTGCTTCATCACGCTCTGGTAGCGCCGCCGGTCAGCCTGCGCGCGCAGCGACCAGACAGCAGGGCCCTTGCCCCGGTTGAGCATGCGGTATTGAATGCAGGCTAAGTCCGCCGCCCTTGCCATCTCGCCGCCGAGGGCGTCGAGCTCGCGCACGAGATGGCCCTTGCCCGTGCCGCCAATGGCGGGGTTGCAGGGCATGTTGCCCACCGCGTCTAAGTTGATGGTAAAGCACACCGTTTTCATGCCGAGGCGCGCACAGGCAAGAGATGCCTCGATGCCCGCGTGTCCCGCGCCGATGACGGCAACGTCGTAGCTTCCGGCGTGAAATTCACGCATGTTCTCAGCCCCTTTCCAGTGTGATGACCGCGACCTGCGGCCGATTCAGAATACGCGGTACGATCTTCGGCGAATTGCCGAGTCCGCGGCTGACAAAGACGGACGCGCCGTTGTCTGAATAAAAGCCCGCCGTGTGCGTGGGGAAGAGGTTTCTCTGCGTGCCGAACACCCCATCGGTAAACGGAAATCTCCAGATGCCGCCGTGGCCGTGACCGGAGATCGTTAAGTCTGCGCCGAGGAGACTGTATTCCCGCGCAAAGCGGTCGTTGCGGTGCGCCAGCAGCAGCCAGAACGGGTCGCCGCAGGCGGCGTAGATCTCCTGGGCAAGCTCGTACGGCGTCTCCTGATCGGCGTAGCCGTTCGGATCGTCGATGCCCGCAAGCACGATGGTATCGCCGTTTCGCGTGAGAGGCACAAATTCGTTGGAGAGTACCGTCACGCCGCTCTCGCGCAGCGTGCTCTTGAGCGCGCGCACGGCGGCGGTGCCATGTCCCCACTCGTGGTTGCCCGTGACGTAATACGTCGGCGCGATGGCCGAGAGCGCCGTGCCGACCTCACCGGCGTAGATGGTCGGGTTCTCGGTCTTGCGGTCGACCAGATCGCCCGTCACGAAGATATACTCCGGCTGCGCGGCAGCGACCGCCGCGTAAAGGCGCTCGTTGTCCTTGCCGAAATATTTTCCGTGCAGGTCGCTTAAGTGCACGATGCGGCAGCCGTCAAAGCCCGCGGGCAGCGTGAGCGAGGGGAACGTAACCTCGTCCGTCTCGATGCTGCTGTTGTCCCAGCAGAGGTAAATGCCGAACAGCACGATGAAAATGAGCAGGTTGCGCCAGAAATGATGTTTTTTTCTTTGTCTCACCATGGGAACTCCAATCTATGAGGAGGCTATAAGCCAAAAAGCCTCGCAGAGTTGCGTGCCGCGCACGGCACGCAATCAATTCAAATCCGTTTTCTGCCGCGACACGTGCGTGGCAGAAAACACTTTGCGCGGAGCGCGTGTCGCAGCCGCCCTGCGGGTGGCAAGGCACGAAGCGCAGCGAATTCTCCTCGAAAAAGCGGCATGCCGCTTTTTCGACAATAGTAAAGGGCGGCTTTTGCCGCCCTTTATTGTAGCACAATGCACTGCCGCGAAACAAGAAATTTATTCCGCGCTCTTGAGACTCTCTACCATGTCGATCTTCTTCATCTTGAAGTGCGCAAGCACATTGACAAGGACGGAGAAGAGCATCGTCAGGATCGCGGCGTACACGTAGGCCGACGGCGCCGTCTGCCGCCCGAACATCATAAGGTCGATCTCCGTCGAGCGGACAAGGTAAATGTGCAGCCAGTGACCCATGAAGCAGCCCATGAGGATGCCGAACACCGTGAGCACGATGTTCTCGCGGTAAACATAGGCCGAAACTTCCTTGTCATAAAAGCCCAGCAGCTTGATCGTGGCAAGCTCGCGCTGGCGCTCGGTGATGTTGATGTTCGAAAGGTTGAAGAGCACGACCATCGCCAGCGCCGCCGCTGCCAGAATGATAATGACCACAACAAAGTCCACTCGCTCCATGCTGTGCATGTAGGTGTCCTGCGTGTCGCGCATGCGCGAGGTCGTCACAACGCCGTTCATGCTGAGCAGCTTTTCAAAGATCGCGTTGCAGGTGTCGGTATCGTCGCTTGTAAAGTTCATAAGATAGGCGTTCGGCTCGCTATCGGCGTGGAGCGTCTGTTCATAGTACGAGGGCGTCATATAGATGAAATGCCCCGTGTAATGCTCATAAATACCCGCGACCGTCACGTCCCCGCGCGCATCGCCGTCAAGGAAGAACGTGTCGCCCACCGAGACCTTCAAAAGCTCGGAGAGCTTCTGGTCGATGTACACGCCGGTATCCTCCATGGTGATCGGCTCGCCGGTCTTGCAGTCCAGCAGATCAATGACCTTGCCGATCTCGTCTGCTTCCATCACCTCAACATAGGCGGTGGTCGAATAGCTCGATGTAATGACTGTGGCAGAGGACGCCGTACAGGGAACGTCATTCACAACGCGGGAGTCACCCGCGAGGAAATCCTCCACCGCCTGCCGCTCCTCCGGCAGTACATTGCTCGAAAGCGTCACCTGCGCGGAGTAATGGAACAGATCGTCATACTGGCGCGACATCGTAAAGAGGAGCGACGAGCGCATACCGAAGCCCGCGATGATGAGCGCGGTGCAGCCGCCGATGCCGATGACCGTCATCCAAAAGCGCTTCTGGTAGCGGAAGAGGTTGCGTGCCGTCACCTTATGGGTGAAGGACATTTTTCTCCACAGGGGCTTGATGTACTCAAGGAACACGCGCTTGCCCGCCTTCGGCGTGCGCGGGCGCATCAGGCTCGCGGGCGTTTCGCGCAGCGTGGCAAGGCACGCCCAGAGCGTGGCGATCGTGGTGCACGCCACTGCCGCAAGCAGCGAATAGGCGGAGATCCCGCCGTAGGCGCGCAGCTCGATGTTCGGCATCTGATACATGATCTGATAGGCCGTAAAAATCATCTTCGGGAAGAGGATATAGCCGATGACAAGTCCGAACACACCGCCGGTCAGGCTCGGCAGAAGCCCGTAGAGCAGATACTTGCGGGAGATGGCAAGGCCGCTGTAGCCCATCGCCTTCAAAGAGCCGATCTGCACGCGCTGCTCTTCGACCATGCGCGTCATCGTTGTGAGGCACACGAGCGCCGCCACAAGGAAGAAAATCACCGGGAAGACGCTGGCAAGATTCGCCATGCGCTCGGCATCCTGCCCATAGCCCGTATAGCCGGGGTTATAGCTGCGGCTGAAGAGATACCACTCGCAGCTTTCAATGTCCGCGACCTTGCGGCGCGCGTCGGCGATCTTTTCCTCCGCGTCGGCGATCTTCTCGTCCGCCTCGGCCTTGCCGTCCTCATACTCGCGCAGTCCTTCGCGGTAGTCCTTTTCGCCGTCCGTCAGTTCAATGTAGGCGTCGGCCAGTTCCTTTTCACCGTCGGCGTATTTTTCCTCGCCGTCGTAGTATTCCTTCCAGCCGTCGTCCAGCTCCTTGCGCGCATCGGCAAGCTCCTTGCGTGCGTCGGCAAGCTTCTGCGGCGCCTCGTCCAGCTCTTTTTTCGCCTTGTCGAGTTCCTTCTTGCCGTCGCGCAGGTCGCGGTAGCCCGCGCTGAGCTGCTGCTTGCCGCTTTCATAGTCCACGCGCCCCTGATCGAGCTGCTGCTTGTTTGCGGCGATGCTGCCGGAGCTGACGGTGCTGAGAGCGGCGAGCTGACTTTGCAGCTCGCTGAGCTGCGCGCTGACCTCGCCGCGCTGCTGCACAAGGGCGCTGCGCTGAGCCGCCGGTTTCGCGCGCTGCTGCACCAGTTCCGCGCGCTGCGCGGCTGCCTGCTCAGACTGATCCTCCCCCAGCTTCGCCAGTGCTGCGTCGATCTGCGCAAGGACCTCATCGCACTGCTCGATCCCCGCGTCGATCTGCGCAAGGCCCTGCTGTGCCTGCGCGATGCCGCCTTCAAGCTGCGCGCGCATTTTGTCGAGCGCCGCGTCGGTGGCTGCGGCAGTATTTTCATCGCCGCGGCCAAGCTCGTCGATGATCGTCCCGCCGGTCACGCCGGCGTAGTTCGGATCGTTTTGCAGCGCACCCGCCACGGTATTGCCCAATGCGTCGAGCTGCTTTTGTCCCTCGTCCAGCTTTTCCTTGCCGGCTTCCAGCTCACTTTCACCATCGGCAAGCTGCTGCGCGCCCTTTTCATAGTCCTTCACGCCGTCGGCATAGTCCTTCTGACCCTTTTCATAGTCGCGCACAGCCTGATCGTATTTCTTCACGCCGTCGGCGTATTCCTGCTCGCCGTCCTCCAGCTCGGCTTTGGCATCGTCGAGCTTCGTGCGCGAATCGGCAAGCTCCTGCTTGCCGTCATCGTATTCCTTCCAGCCGTCGTCGAGTTCCTTGCGCGCGTCGTCCAACTCCTTGCGCGCGTCGCCGAGCTCTTTGTCGGCCTCCGCCTTGGCGTCGTCCAGCTCCTTCTGCGCATCGTCGAGCTTTTCCGTTGCCTCGTCCACAAGCTCGTCGTGGCGCAGGATCGCGCGGGCATCGCCGAAATCCTCGAGCGAGTCGATCACATCGTCAATGTAATCGTCGTAGTCGTCGTAAAATGCGGTCATCTCCTCCGCGCCCGAAACGCGCACATAGGCCGCCGTGTAGTAGTCGAGTGTAAATGCCTCGCGCGGCAGGTAGAGATACGCCTTCACCGTGCCGCTGCCGAGCGTCGACGTGCCGCGCTCCACCGCAAGGTACACCGGTGAGCGCACCGTGCCGACCACCGTGTAGGTGTCCTGCGCGAGCGCATCGGAAAGGTCGTCTCCCGGCGTGAGCGTGATCGTATCACCGATGGAAATGCTCATCAGCGAGAGCATATTTTCCTCCACCACGCACTCGTCCGCACGCTCGGGCATGCGCCCCTCGCGCAGCAGCACATCGCTGATACCGCGATCTGTGAGGGAGAGGACCTTCACCACCGCATCGAGCGAATCAGACGAGGCAAACGCGTCGATGACGTATTCGCCCTCGGCGTCCTCGATCTTATCCTGCGCGCGCAGCGCGGCAATATCCTCATCGGTCAGGCCAAGGGTCGAAAGCACCTGAATGTCGGCTAAGTGCAGGGAATCAAGATAGTCGTCGCCCGTGTGCTTCATATCCGGTGCCGTCGCCTTGAGTCCCGAAAGGAACGCGACCGACAGCGCAACCAAGATCATGATGGAGAAGAAGCGGCTGCGCGTATGGCCGATCTCGCGCCAGAAGTCCTTCTGCATTGCATTTTTCATTGCGCCGCCCCCTTTCTTGCTTGCTTTGCTGTTACCATTCGATGCTCTCCACGCTTGCAGGATTCTCATTGAGCTGCATGCTCTCCACCGTGCCGTTTTTGATGTGGATCACGCGGTCGGCCATCGGCGTGATGGCGCTGTTGTGCGTGATGACCACGACCGTCACACCCTTTTCCCGGCAGGTATCCTGCAAGAGCTTTAAGATCTGCTTGCCCGTCACATAGTCGAGCGCACCCGTCGGCTCGTCGCACAAAAGGAGCTTGGGATTCTTCGCCAGCGCGCGGGCAATGGCCACGCGCTGCTGCTCGCCGCCGGAGAGCTGACCGGGGAAGTTGTTCGCACGCTTGGCAAGGCCGACCTCGTCCAAAACCGTCGCCGCGTCGAGCGGATCCTTGCAGATCTGCGCGGCAAGCTCCACGTTTTCAAGTGCCGTGAGGTTGCCCACCAGATTGTAGAACTGGAAGACAAAGCCGATGTCGTGGCGGCGGTAAGTCGTGAGCTGGCGGGCATTAAAGCCGCTCACGCGCGTGCCGTCAACCGTGATGTTGCCGCCCGAGCAGGCGTCCATACCGCCGAGCATGTTCAAAACCGTCGTCTTGCCCGCGCCGGACGGACCGACGATGACGCAGAATTCTCCCTTTTCGATCGTAAAGCTGATATGATCCACCGCGCGGATCTCCACCTCGCCGCTGCGGTAAACCTTGGAAACATCTTCAAATGTAACAAAAGCCGCCATCCTGCGCGTCCTCCGTTTCAAAAATAAGCTTTTAGCCTATTATAAAGTGTCGGTCTCGAAAATGCAAGTCCTCATTCAGCAACTTGCATGAAATATCTGTTAACTTCTTGGTTAAAACCATGAATACTGACGATTGAAATTTGCTTTTTTCGCGGCTATCATATAAACTGAAATTGAAGAGAGAAAGGAGCGTGAAACACAATATGTTCGACAAGTTCATCAAGCAGGATGTTGACGACATGATCTTCGGCAACACCAAGCAGATCGTCAGCGAGCGCTGAGATCCCTTTTGTACGACCACGCGAGAGCGTGGCTTTTTTGTTTTTATGGCTGGAAAAGCGCAAAAAGGCTGTTCCCACGGGATTTTTTGTCCCGGAGAGCGGATTTTTTCTTGCCTTTGTCCGGCGTGTGTGATATACTTTTTCGGCTAATGAAGGAACAACGAAAAGGAGAGAGAACGCCATGGCTGTGATCGAATACGATTCCTACAAGCAGAAACTGCTTGCAATGGACGAAACATTTGAAAACCTCTTCAAGGCGCTGGAGATCGAGCAGGCCCGCCAGGAGCTGAAGCGCCTCGAGCTGGAGGCCCACGAGGACGGCTTCTGGAACGATCTGGAGCGCTCGCAGAAAAACCAGATGCGCTCCAAGCAGCTCCAGAATAAGATCCACCGCTACGAAAAGCTCGTTTCCACGCGCGACGATCTGCTTGCGCTGATCGACATGGGCACGGAGATGGACGACGCGAGCCTGCTGCCCGAGCTCGAAGAGGGCTACAAAAAGCTCGAAGCCGATGTGGAGCAGGCGCGACTCACGACGCTCCTTTCCGGCGAATACGACAACTGCAACGCGATTTTGACCTTCCACGCCGGCGCGGGCGGCACCGAGGCGCAGGACTGGGCGCAGATGCTCTACCGCATGTACATGCAGTGGGCGAACAAGCACGGCTTTGAATTCGAGATGCTCGACTATCTCGACGGCGACGAGGCCGGTCTCAAGAGCGCGACGGTCATGGTCAAGGGCGAGAACGCCTACGGCTACTTAAAGGGCGAGAACGGCGTGCACCGCTTGGTGCGCGTTTCCCCGTTCGACGCGAACGCCCGCCGCCAGACGAGCTTTGCAGCCCTCGAGGTCATGCCCGAGCTGCCCGAGGACATTGAGGTCGAGATCCGTCCCGAGGACATCGAGATGCAGGTCTACCGCGCCTCCGGCGCAGGCGGCCAGCACGTCAACAAGACGAGCTCTGCCGTTCGACTGATCCACAAGCCCACGGGCATCGTCACCGCCTGCCAGACGCAGCGCTCGCAGTTCCAGAACCGCGACTACGCCATGCAGATGCTCAAATCCCGACTGATGGAGCTCAAGATCCAGCAGCACGCGGAGAAGATCTCCGACATCAAGGGCGTGCAGCTCAAGATCGAGTGGGGCAGCCAGATCCGCTCCTACGTCTTCATGCCCTATCAGCTCGTCAAGGACACGCGCACCGAATACGAGACCGGCAATATTCAGTCCGTCATGGACGGCGATCTCGACGGCTTCATCAACGCGTATCTGACGAAGTCCGCGAACGGCGAACTGAAAAAATAATTCAAAAATGCACTGCGGTGCATTTTTGATTTGGGTTTTGCCGAGCGCTGCGTCGCACTCACTCCGTTCGCACGCTTGCGCTCTGAGATGAATTTTTTCCAGAAGGTGAATTGCCCCGCAGCGGGCAAGAGAAGCCCCTCTGGAGGGCGCGCGGGTCGCGGAAAAAATGATTGCATTTTGATTCCGGCGCTGCGGCGCCGGAATTTTTATGGGGTACTATCTATGGAGGAAAACGTCAGAGAAAACAAAATGGGCACGATGCCCATCGGCAAGCTGCTCGCCAATATGGCAGGGCCTGTGATGGTATCCATGCTCTTTCAGGCACTCTACAACATTGTCGACAGCGTGTTTGTCGCGCGCCTCAGCCAGGACGCGATGAACGCCGTCTCGCTCGCCTTCCCGCTGCAAATGCTGTGCATCGCCTTTTCCGTCGGCACCGGTGTCGGCATGAATGCGCTGCTCGCGCGCTCGCTGGGCGAGAAGAACCAGACGGCGGTGAACCGCGCCGCGGGCACGGGTCTTTTCCTGACGCTCTGCACCGCCGCGGTCTTTATGCTGCTCGGTTTTTCGCTCGCCACGCCCTTCTTCCGCTTCCAGACGGCAAATGAGCAGATCATCGCCTACGGACAGGCCTATGTCAGGATCTGCATCGGCTGCTCGCTCGGCATCTTCGTGCAGGTCTATGGTGAGCGGCTCTTGCAGGCCACGGGACGCACGAACCTTTCGATGATCTCGCAGATCGTGGGCGCCGTGTGCAACATCGTGCTCGACCCCATTCTGATCTTCGGCCTTCTGGGCTTTCCCCGCATGGAGGTCGCGGGCGCGGCGGTCGCCACGATCACGGGTCAGTTCATCGGCGCCGCCCTCGGCCTTGTGCTCAACCACACGAAAAACCCCGATGTGCAGCTGCGCTTGTCGGGCATTCGCCCCCACCGCGCAACGGTGGCGGACATTTACGCCGTCGGCATTCCCTCGATCATCATGCAGTCCATCGGCTCGGTGATGATGTTCGGCATGAATAAGATCCTCATCTCGTTCACCGAGGCCGCCACCGCCGTGTTCGGCGCGTACTTCAAGCTCCAGAGCTTCATCTTCATGCCCTGCTTCGGCCTGAACAACGCGATGGTACCCATCGTGTCCTTCAACTACGGCGCGCAGAAATTCGACCGCGTGCGCAGGGCCGTGCGCCTGACGTCCTACGCCGCCATCGGCATCATGTGCGTTGGCTTCGCGCTCCTCGAGTTCATTCCCGAAACGCTGCTGTGTCTCTTCTCCCCGACGGAGGAGATGCTCTCCATCGGCCGGGCCGCGCTGCGCCTCATCGGCATTCACTTTCCGCTTGCCGGCTTCAGCATCATCGCGGGCAGCGCCTGTCAGGCGCTCGGCAAGCCCACCTACGCGCTCGTCAGCTCCGTCTGCCGCCAGATCGTCGTGCTGCTGCCCGCCGCCTACCTGCTCTCCCTCACGGGACGGCTTGAGCTGGTGTGGCTTTCTTTCCCGATCGCGGAGATCGTCAGCGTGATCATGAACGCCGCGTTTTTGAAGCGAACCTACCGGGCGTCGCTCGGAGAATAAGGCCGCTTTCCACAAAAAATGCAAAAAGGAGCGATCCTCTTTCAAGAGGATCGCTCCTTTGATTTGCTGCATTCTTCCTGCCGGCAGGAAAGGCAGATTTACTCTGCTTCCTGCATGGCCTTGGCCGCTGCGATGGCCTTGGCCTGCGCATCGGCGGAGCACTGCTCGTAGCGCACGAAGTGCATCACGAACGAGCCGCGGGACTGCGTCATGGAGCGCAGGTCGATGGCGTAGCTCATCAGCTCTGCCTCGGGGCACTCGGCCTCGATGACCTGCTCGCCGTTGCCGGTCGGGTTCATACCCATGACGCGGCCGCGGCGCTTGTTGAGATCGCCGAGAATATCGCCCATGTACTGGTCAGGCACAGTGACCTTGAGCTCGCACACCGGCTCAAGCAGCACCGGGGACGCCTCGGGCATTGCTGCCTTGTAGGCGAGGTTCGCCGCGGTCTTGAACGCGATTTCGGACGAATCGACCGGGTGGTAGGAGCCATCGTAAAGGACGGCCTTGAGGTTCACGACCGGATAGCCGGCAAGCGGACCGTGGACGCAGGCCTCGCGCAGACCCTTTTCAACGGCGGGGAAGAAGTTCTTGGGCACGCTGCCGCCGAACACTTCCTCGGCGAAGACCATCTCTTCGCTCTCCTCGTTGGGCTCGAAGCGGATCCAAACATCACCGAACTGGCCGCTGCCGCCGGTCTGCTTCTTATGACGACCCTGCTTCTGCACGGTCTTGCGGATCTTCTCGCGGTAGGGGACGCGCGGCGTGTCGAGCACGACCTCAACGCCGAAGCGGCTCTTGAGCTTGCTCACCAGCACGTCGATCTGAATATCGCCCGCGCCGCAGACGACCATCTGGTGCGTTTCGGCGTTGTTGATGACGCGGAAGGAAGGATCTTCCTCGTTCAGGCGGTTGAGACCCTGCGCCATCTTGTCTTCCTGGCCGCGGGTCTTGGGCGCGATGGCCACACTGTAGCACGGCTCATCGAAGGGAATGGGCGCGATCTTGACCACCTTACGCGGCTCGCAGAGCGTGTCGCCGGTCTTGACCTTGTCCATCTTGGCGATGGCGCCGATATCACCGCAGGTGAGCTCCTTGACCTCGGTATACTTCTTGCCCTTGGCAATGTACAGGCGGCCGAGCTTCTCGGTCTCGCCCGTGCGGGCGTTGACCATGGGCATATCGGGCTTGATGGAGCCGGAGAGCACCTTGACGTAGGAATACTTGCCGTACTGGTCGGAAATGGTCTTGAAGACGAACGCGGTCGGCAGTGCGCCGGGCGCGACGACGAACTCGGAGGACTCGCCGTCCTCATTCTCAGCCATGAGGGCGCGGGCGTCCTGCGGCTTGGGAAGAAGCTCGACGATGGTATCCATCAGAATACGGGTGCCCATGCCCTGAAGGGCGGAGCCGCACACGACGGGGAAGAGGGAGAGATCCTTCACGCCCTGGCGCAGGCCCTGGATCATCTCGGCATAGGTGAAATCCTCGCCGGCGAAGAACTTCTCCATGAACTCCTCGCTCGTCTCGGCGACGGACTCCTTGAGCGCGTCGTAGAGCTCATCGAGCACGGGAAGCTTGTTCTCGGGCACTTCGATCTCGACGCGGCCGCCGGTAGCGTTGAACTCGAACGCGCGCTTATGCAGCACGTCGATGATGCCGATGACCTTCTTGTTCTCGTCCCAGATGGGGGCGACAACGGGGGCGATGTTCTTGCCGAAGCGCTCGCGCAGCGCGGCGAACGCGGCGTTATAGTCGGAGTTCTCCTCATCGATCTTGGAGATGTAGATCAGACGGGGGAGAGCATTCTTTTCGCAATATTTCCACGCCTTCTCCGCGCCGACGCTGATGCCGGCCTTGGCCGAGCAGACGATGACGGCGGCATCGGCAGCCTGAACGGCCTCCGCAGCCTCGCCGGCAAAGTCGAAACCGCCGGGCACGTCGAGCACGTTGATCTTGCAGCTGTCATATTCCACGGGAGCCACTGCCAGCGAAATGGAGATCTGGCGGCGGATCTCTTCGGGATCGTAGTCGCAAACGGTGTTGCCGTCGGCAATCTTACCCAGACGGTCCGTGCCGCCGGTCAGAAACAGCATTCTTTCAGCGAGGGTGGTCTTGCCGCTGCCGCTGTGGCCAAGCAGCACGATATTGCGAATGTCTTTTGCACTCATAATGGGTTAGTCTCCTTCCGAAAGTCGTAAATCCCGTCATGGTGTCCGCCACCGGGCGGGATAATACTCAATGCAAAAACTATATCATGTTTTTCTCGCCATTTCAACCATATTTTTCCGCTGATTTCCGTTTTCTTCGTTCGAAGTGTCAATAACGGTCGCTGAGCATGCCGTCAACGAGCACGCTGAGAGACCATAAAAGTAGGTAAACGAGCAGGGAAAGCGGCGTGAGCACGCTGTATGCACCGACAAAAGTTAAATAAAATGCGAGAAGCGTAGATGCCGTAGCGGCTAAAAATGCAAGCACCGTTCCTCTTCTGGCGGACAGACAGAGGCGCTTGCTGCCGAGCACGACTTCGGCATAGGGCATGAGCCCCTCGCGCATCAAAAGGGCGTACGGCCGTCCGCCGCCGCGCTCGGAAAGGGCGAGGCGTGTCCCGAGCTTGGGGTAGACCGCGCGCGCATCGGTGCCGAACTTGCGCTTCAAGAGCGCGGGGGTGATGTTGCCGTCGCGCACGGCGAGCACCGGCGTGATGCGGCTGTGGTACAGGGCGTGGAGCGCCCAGTCGACATTTTCCGCGGGCATGTACTTCACGGCAAAGACCGCAACGAGCGTACCGTCCACAGAGAGGTACATGCCCGTCTTGAGCCCCAAATTGCGCGGCAGGTTCACGCCGCGCTTGCGCATGAAGCTCGCCGTGCCGAAAAGCACCGTTTCGCCGTGGATGCGCCCGCCGACGCCGCCCTCTTCATAAAAGTCGACGTCCTCGACCGTTTCGCGGAAGCCGCCGTCGCTGGCGAGCAGATTGTTGAACAGGCGGCTCAGCCCGCTCTCGGACGCATGCGCCATTGTGGCGGCGTAGGAGATGACCTTGCCGCTTTCCTCGCCGAAGGTCTTGAGTCCGCCGAGCGTAACCGTTCCCGGCGGGAAAATGTCGCCGTCGGTCAGAATGACACAGTTGCTGCGGCGAATGGCGTCCGCGCCGAAAAAGCCCGCCACGGCGCTGCCGCTCTTGGCCAATCGCGCGGCGATGCGCTTCAGGGGCAGCGCGCAAACCATCGGAAAGGCCAGCAGATTCGCGCTTGCAAGCAGCACCGAGAGGTTCCACGCAAGCAGCAGGTTCTGCTTTGCCTCCAGCGTTGAAAGCACGCCGAACACGACCGCCGCCGTCAGAAAGACGGGCAGCAGCACGTTCTGCCAGCGGGCGTAGGGATCATTCGCGCGGGCGGAATTGGAAAATCCGTCTACCTGTCCCACGCGCTTGGCAGCGCCCCCCGCCGTCACAGTGACGATATAGGGCGCGTTGCCGATGGCCGCGATGCGGAAGGTATCGTACATGCCGTGCAGGCGCATGCTCTCGCCGAGCAGCGCGCAGTAAACGGAAAGCGCGCCCACCGCCGGCAGCGGCAGCGACAGTGCCGCGCGCGCGGGCAGGAAGGCATAGAGCGCCGTGTCGGTCAGCGTGACAAGGCAGAGCAGCATCGTCAAAAAACCGGAGGTGGTCTTGCCCTGCCTGAGCGAGCGGATCGCGCGCGCGAAGATGCGCCAGCCGATGGCGCAGACAATCGCCTCCGCCGCCAGCAGCGGCAGCGCGCGGATCATCGGATCTTCGACATAGGCCGCGGGCAGGAGGGAAAAATGCTCCAGCAGCGCCATCACGCACAGCGCAAGCGTGAAAACGCCCGCGCCGCGCCGCGCCTTCACCGCGCCTGAGAGCTGCGCGCGGTAATCCGCAAGCGTTTCCTGAAGCGGCGGTTCGGGAAGATCCAGCTCAGCTTCGTCAAACGCGTCCTCTTCCTCTTCTTCCTCCTCCGCGTCGTCATAGAGCTGCTCGGTATCGCGCATCTTGCGGCGGGAGAAGAGCCCCCGGCGCGGCGGTTCTTCTTCGATGATCGTATCCTCGCGCTCGGCGAGCGCCTCCTGCACCGTCTGGGCGAGAATATCCTGCAAGCTCATGGCCTTGGGCGCGTCGTCCTGCGCTTCTCCCCCGTCCTGCGGCGCGGGATCTTCCGGCGCGGGCGCTTCCGCCGCTTTCATTCCGGGGAAGGGGATCACGGCGCTGCGGACGGCGCTGTCCGCATGGCGCTCCGCCGCCTCCGCCTTTTTTTGCGGCGGGGCGGCTTCTGCCGCCGGCGCTTTCTTCGCCGGCTGCGGCTCGATCTCTTCCGCCTCTTCCGGCGCAGGCGTGCCGCTGCCGTACTCAGCCAGAATGCTCTCGAGCGAGAACTCCGCGTCCTCGTCCATGCTGCGGGCGGTGTTTTTCAGCAGCAGCTCCGAGTCGGCCAAGGTCTCTTCAAATTCAAGGTCTTTCGGATCCATATCGTTCCTTCTTTGTTGTGTTTACTGCCCCAGGCGCTGGCGCACCGCCTCGTAAAGGAGGATGGCCGCCGCCGCGGAGGCGTTGAGCGAGGAAATACTGCCCTTCATCGGAATGCTGACGAGGAAATCGCACTTTTCGCGCACGAGTCTCGTCATACCGTCGCCCTCGCTGCCGATGACGATGGCAGCGGGGCCCTTGAGGTCGGCGGAATAGAGGTCGCACGCGCCCTCGGCCGCCGTGCCGAAGACCCACACGCCCTCTTTTTGCAGCTGCTCCAAAAGCGCGGGAATGTTCGGCACGCGCGCAACGGGCACATAGCTCACCGCGCCCGCGCTCGTCTTGGCGACGACGCTCGTAAGGCCCGCGCTGCGGCGCTTGGGGATCACGACGCCGTGCGCGCCCGCGCACTCCGCCGTGCGGATGATCGCGCCCAGGTTGTGCGGATCGGAGATCTCGTCGCAGACGACGATCAGGGGCTTTTCGCCCTTTTCGCGCGCGATGTTCAGAATGTCCTCCACGCTGACGTATTCGCGCACGCTCGTGAGCGCGATGACACCCTGATGGGCGTGCGTGCGGCTCATAAAGTCGAGCTTGCGCTTGTCCGCGTCCACGACCACCACACCGGCGGCGCGGGCGGTGGAGGCGATGTGGCCGAGCGTTTTGTCGGTCTCGCCCTTCTGAATGAAAATTTTGTCGATGGTCGCGCCCGCGCGCAGCGCCTCGATCACGGCGTTGCGGCCCTCAATGATGCCGTCCGCCTCCGCGTCCTGCGCTCGGACGGTCTTTTCCCTGCGTTCCTTATCCATAAAAGAATTTCTCCTTGTCATAAATTTTGTGCGACAGATTTTGATAGAATACTCCATTGCAACTATAACACAGAACAAGGGCAAGATAAAGAGGGCGCAAAGCAAAAGTTCATTGAAAATTCACCGCTGAAAACTTGTGCCTTTCTTTTTTCTATGGTATAGTGATGCACATTACGTAAAGAATGTGCGCATATCACATTTTTGATCCCCTGACGGGAGGAACATCATGGATCAGAACAACAGAAACAACCGCAACCGCGGCGACAAGAACCGCCGGCGCGGCGGAGGAATGTGGTCGATCGCCCTGTGGGCATTGCTGCTGACGATCGGCGTCAACTATATCTCCGTCATGCTCGAACAGGCCAGAGCCGCGGAAAGCTCCTGCGAGATCACCCACAGCGAGCTTGTCGATCTGGTGGAGTCGGGCAAGGTCAAGTCCATCGAGATCAGCGACGACGTGTACACCATCACGCCGGTGGACGGCTTTGTCTACACCGACGATGACGGCAAGAGCTACGATCAGGACTACACGCTCTTCACCACCATCATTCCCGCGATGTCGGAAAGTCTGCTCTCGCTCTGCGATGAAGAGGGCGTGACCTACACCAAGCCCTATCAGGCGCCCATCTCGCCGGTGCTCGCCTTTATGGTGACCTATATCCTGCCCACGGTGCTGTTGGTCGGCGCGTTCATGCTGCTGATGAACATCGTCGCAAAGAAGTCCGGCGGCATGGGCGGCATCGGCGGCATCGGCAACGTCGGCAAGGCCAACGCCAAGGTCTACATGGAAAAGTCCACAGGCGTGACGTTTGCGGACGTCGCCGGTCAGGACGAGGCGAAGGAATCACTCGTCGAGATCATCGACTTTTTGCACAATCCTGAAAAGTACACCGCCATCGGCGCAAAGATCCCCAAGGGCGCGCTGCTCGTCGGCTCTCCCGGTACGGGCAAGACGCTGCTTGCAAAGGCCGTGGCGGGCGAGGCAAAGGTACCCTTCTTCTCCATCTCCGGCTCCGACTTTGTTGAAATGTTCGTGGGCGTGGGTGCAAGCCGCGTGCGCGACCTCTTCGCCGAAGCGTCGAAGGTCGCCCCCTGCATCATCTTCATCGACGAGATCGACACCATCGGCAAATCCCGCGACGGCAGCCGCTACGGCGGCGGCAACGACGAGCGCGAGCAGACGCTCAACCAGCTGCTCGCCGAGATGGACGGCTTCGACCCCAGCAAGGGCGTCATCGTCCTCGCCGCGACGAACCGCCCGGAGGTGCTCGACAAGGCGCTGCTGCGTCCCGGCCGCTTCGACCGCCGCATCACGGTAGACCGCCCGAACCTTGCAGGCCGCCTTGCGACCCTTCAGGTGCACACGCGCGGCATCAAACTCGCCGAGGACGTGGATCTCAAGAAGGTCGCGCTTGCGACCGCGGGCTGCGTGGGCGCGGACCTTGCAAACCTTGCCAACGAAGCGGCGCTGCGCGCCGTGCGCAAGGGGCGCAAGCTCGTCACGCAGGAGGATATGCTCGCGGCGTTTGAGTTCGTCATCGCGGGCAGCGAGAAGAAGAACAGCGTCCTCACCGAGTTTGAAAAGAAGCTCGTCGCCTATCACGAGGTCGGCCACGCGATGGTCGCCTACAAGCAGAAAAACGCCGAGCCCGTGCAGAAGATCACCATTGTGCCGCACACCGAGGGAAGCCTTGGCTACACGCTGCTCATGCCCGAGGAGGACAAGACGAACCTGCGCACGCGCGATGAGCTGATGGCGAAGATCGCCGTCTCCATGGGCGGCCGCGCCGCCGAGGAAGTCGTGATGAACACGATGACCAACGGCGCCTCGCAGGATATTCAGGAGGCCACGGGCATCGCGCGCAACATGGTCGCGATGTACGGCATGAGCGATGAGATCGGCATGGTCGCGCTCGGGTCTGTGCGCAACCAGTATCTCGACGGCGGCTACGGCCTCGACTGCGCGCAGGATACCGCCGCCATCATGGACCGCGAGGTCAAGGGTATCCTCGACAAGTGCTACGCGGCCGCCGTGCAGGTCATCCGCGACAACCGCGAGGATATGGATAAGGTCGTCGCCTACCTCCTTGAAAAGGAGACCATCACGGGCGGCGAAATGGTCGCCATCCTCGAAGGCCGCGATCCCTCGACCGTCGAAGAGGCCTACGCTTCCACGCGCAAGAGCGAGGACGGCTTCCGCCCCTCGCAGCCGAGCGTGATTGAAGCGCCCGCCAGGCACATCTCGATGACGAGCGAAAAGATCGAGATGCCGCAGGACAAGGGCGAGGAAACTTCAGCTGAGGAGGAACCCCCGGCTGAACCCGAAGCACCCGCGGACGAACCGAAGGGTGAAACGAAGGACGTCCCCTCCGGTGAGGAAGGCAAGTAACGTAAAAAAATCCCTGCTGTTACAGCAGGGATTTTTTGTATCCTTTTATACTACCTGGAATAAATAGAACTTGAGATAATCCGTTTCCGGCACATTCCAGAGGATCGGGTGGTCGCTTGCCTGTGTGCGCACCTCGATCTGCCGCAGCTCCACGCCCGCGTCCGCGGCGGCGGAGCGCAGCATGCGCTCAAAGCGCTCGGCGGGCATGAAGTGGCTGCACGAGGCAGTGGCAAGATAGCCGCCGCGCGGCAGAAGGCGCATCGCGCGGAGGTTAATTTCCTTGTATCCCTTTTCGGCGTTGTTCGCCGTGCGGCGCGACTTGGTGAAGGCCGGCGGGTCGAGGATGATGAAATCATAGGGCTTTTCGTGTGCCGCCTCGAGCTGCGGCAGGAGGTCAAAAACGTCGGCGGCGAGGAAATCCATCTTGTCCGTAAGGCCGTTGCGCGCTGCGTTTGCGCGCGCCATTTCGACCGCGCTCTCGGATACGTCCACCGCCGTCACGTGCTCCGCGCCGCCCTTTGCGGCGTTGAGCGCAAAGGAGCCCGTGTGCGTGAAGCAATCGAGCACGCGCTTTCCGCGCGCAAGGCGCGCCACGGCGAGGCGGTTGAACTTCTGGTCGAGGAAAAAGCCTGTCTTCTGCCCGTTTTCGACGTCCACGCGGTAGAAAACGCCGTTTTCGCAGATCTCGGTGATGGGGCTTGCGGGCGTTTCCTTGCCGGGAAGGGCAAACCAGCCCTTGTTCTGCGATAAGCCCTCCTTTTCGCGAAGCAGCACATCGTTGCGCTCGAAAAGGCCGTCGATCTTCTCGCCGTCCTCCTCCAGAACCTCGACGATGAGCGGGAAGAGCACGTCCTTGATCTTCTCCATGCCGAGCGAGAGCGTCTGCGTGACGAGCAGGGTTTCAAAGCGGTCGACCGTGAGGCCGGGGAAGGCGTCCGCCTCGCCAAAGATGAGTCGGCAGCAGCCGGTCTGTCCGTCCATCACCGCCTTGCGGTAGTCCCAGGCGTAGCGCACGCGCCGCCTCCAGAAACTTTCGTCAAAGCGGTCGTTCGCGTTGCGCGAGACGATGCGCACGCGCAGGCGGCTGAGCCTGCTCAAAAAGCCCGTGCCGAGGTATTTCCCCTTTTCCGACACCACGTCGACGAGCGCGCCGTTTTCGCACTCGCTCTCTTCCGGCTCGCGGGCAACGTCGGAGTCATAGACCCAGGGGTGGCCGCTCTCGAGCCAGCGCGTGCCCTTGGCGGTGACGGTGACGATCGGATATTCGCGTGCAGCTTTCATAACTCAACGTTCCTTTTTCTTTCAGCGTTTTCCTCATCATACCACGCGCGCGGGCGCGGCACAACTCATTTGTTGAGGAAATAAAGCCCCACGACGCAGCAGGCAAGGCCGATGAGCTTGCTGGGGGTGATGGCCTCGTGGTAGGCGAGATAGCCCACAAACACAAGGAGCGCCGCAATGCCCGCAGCCGACGTGACCTGAAGCGTGCTCACTGACCAGCCGGCGCGGTAGGCATAGATGCTGCCCGCCTCCATTCCGACGAGGACAATCCCCAGGAGGAACGGCACCCAGTTCATGCCGCTGTACTCGCGCAGAAGGTCGGCGCTGCCGCGGTTGACGACAAAGTACAGGATGCCCGAGCTGATCGCAGCAAAGAAATAGGACACCGTCAGCGACGCCAGCGGGTCGAGCTTTGTAGGCAGGGACTTTGCGCAGACGTGGTAGACCGTGTTCGACACGATCATGAGTACGAGCGGCCAGATGTAAGACATGGTAGATTTCCTCCCACAGAAAAAACAACAGATGCAAAAACGGCAGCCAGACTTCCGCCTGGCTGCCGGTAGGTACGCACCCGTTATTGAGATGCCAAGAGCATATCATTTGCGCCGTACCTTGTCAAGAAAAATCCCGCCGCGGCGATTCCGACAAAATTTGCTGCCGCGGTTCATACAACCTGACGCTTGTATTTTCCCCTCCACCGTGCTACCATGCAACTGTCAGCACCAACATTTGCCGCGCAGCTGCGCGGCGCAGACCACAAAATGGAGGCAAATCATGAGCTATCCCAAGACCGGCGAAGAAGTTTACGTCAGCCTGAACCTTTCCAACACCATGCTCACCGGCCTCGGCAAGGGCACCATCACCCGTGAGGACGTTTCTGTGGACTATCTGAAGAAACTCTTTGCGCAGCACGGCGTCATCGTTTCTGCCAAGCCTGAGTACCGCAACATCATGGAGCGAGTGAACAACACCTATGACTTAGGGCTTGAGATCCCCGAAAAGCTGCGGCTCTTCCAGCTCTCCGAGCAGCACCGCCGCCTTGTGGTCGTGAACATCTCCGGCCTTCAGCGCAAGAACGGCTCGCTGCTGCCGTCCTACACGGAGGAGGAGCTTGACGAGGCAACCTTTACGTTCGTCAAGTACTACGTGCAGGGCGAGCATTACGACGAGCTTGTGGAGGAAAACAAGAAGCTGCGCTATGAGCTTGAGCAGGAGATCTCCTGGCGCACCCGCACAGACGCCGAGTGCTGATCCCCCGCAGCATAAACAAGTGAAAAAAGAAGAGGTTCCCGGCGGGAACCTCTTCTTTTTTGAATCACTTTTTCTCGTCTTCCAGCAGGCCCTTGAAGCTTGCGGCAAGGCCCGCAAGGCTCTGGATCTCGCTCGGGACGATGATCTTCGTCGCCTGACCGTCGGCGGCCTTCTCGAAGGATTCGAGTGCCTTGATCTTGACGACCTGATCGTTGGGGTTGGCCTCGTTGAGCATCTTGATGGAGTCCGCGAGCGCCTGCTGCACGTTCAGGATCGCCTGTGCTTCACCCTCGGCCTTGAGGATCGCGGCCTGACGCTCGGCCTCTGCCTTGAGGATGGCCGCCTGCTTTTCCGCGTCCGCGCGCAGGATCGTGGACTGCTTTTCGCCCTCTGCCACGAGGATCTGGGACTGCTTCTGGCCCTCGGCCTGCAAGATGGACTCGCGGCGCTCGCGCTCGGCCTTCATCTGCTTTTCCATGGCGTTCTGGATTTCTTTCGGCGGCATGATATTTTTGAGTTCTACGCGGTTGACCTTGATGCCCCAGGGGTCGGTCGCTTCATCGAGGATAGAGCGCATCTTGGCGTTGATGACATCGCGGCTCGTGAGCGACTGGTCAAGCTCCATCTCGCCGATGATGTTACGCAGCGTCGTCGCCGTCAGGTTCTCGATGGCGTTCATCGGGTGCTCCACGCCGTAGGTGTAGAGCTTGGGGTCGGTGATCTGGAAGTAGATGACCGTGTCGATCTGCATGGTGACGTTATCCTTGGTGATGACGGGCTGGGGGGCGAAGTCCACCACCTGCTCCTTGAGGGAGACGGCCTTGGCCACCCGCTCGATAAAGGGGATCTTGAAGTGGATGCCCACGCCCCAGACGGAGTGGAAAGCGCCCAGACGTTCGATGACGTAGGCCTTGGACTGCTGCACCACCCGGATGTTGGCGGCCAGAATGAGGATGATGAGCACGATCAGGATGATGGGTACGATGAAACCAAAGATAGCAGCGGGCATAATGTGACCTCCTTGTAATCAGTTGGACGACGGCTTATTGGGACTGGGTACGGCTGGCGGCGGGGATGGGCGTCACATAGAGCTTCACGCCCTCGATGCGCTCCACGCGGACCAGCGTTCCCTTGGGAATGGGCTCGTCTTGGGTCGAGCGGGCCGTCCAAATAGCACCGCCTACCTTGACCTGACCGATCCCCCGCAGGTTGTCGATCTCTTCCAGAACAACGGCCTCTTGGCCTAAAATACGGTCTGCGTTGGTCTTGACCAGCTTGGGCTGGACCCATTTCCGGGCCATCGGCCGCACCAGCGCCATCGCCACCAAAGACACAATGACGAACAGGGCAATCTGCACCGGCAAACCAGCTCCCAGCCAGGTCGC
>ERZ827520.1631-NODE-1631-length-24759-cov-16.746397_pt1 | contig 24759 bp, 19 predicted proteins | sample MGYA00519581_ERZ827520 | MGnify/ENA primary metagenome ERZ827520 (study PRJEB31778, sample SAMEA3449339) | human gut metagenome | biome: human gut; feature: human-associated habitat; material: faeces | place: United Kingdom | collected 2010/2012 ...
AGATAGCCGCAATGGTCAAGGAAAAGACAGGTCGGGCGATGCAGACCAAAGACCGGGAACGGGTGAACAAAAAGACAGGCAAGGTGACCATTGTCCGTGGCAGCACTCCACTCAAAGAGGGCGTGGTGGTAATCAAAGAAGATACCACCATGGAACAGTTACGGCATTTTTGTGAGGTGTGCAAGGAACGATGGGGTATCACACCTCTGCAAGTGTTCATCCACCGTGACGAGGGGCATTACAGTAATCCCGAAGACGTTGCCACTTGGAAGCCCAATCTTCACGCACATATTGTCTGGGACTGGATGAACCACGAAACAGGCAAATCCTGCAAACTGGACGAGAAAGCCATGTGCGAAATGCAGACCGTTTTGGCTGAGTGTCTGAATATGGAGAGGGGCATCTCAAAGAAGCTGACAGACAAGGAGCATTTGGAACGAAACGATTTCATCATCGCCAAACAGAAACAGGAAGCCGAAAAGGTCAAAGCCGAAAAGGAAGCCGCCCTTGCCGCCAAGGAGAAAGCCGAAGCCGAACGGCAATCCATTGAGGACGAGAACAAGGCGAAAGAACAATACAGCCTTTCGCTTGATAACGAGATAGCCGACAAGGAAAGGCAGCTCAAAGACGAGCGCAAGGCTAAGATGGACAGCATACTTGACAGTGTCGGCAGTATTGTCGGGGTCGGCAAATCCGCAGCGGTTGAAAAGGAAAACGCCCAACTGAAAGCCGACATCGAGCGTATCAAGAAAGCCTTTCCCAATGCCGTAAAAAACAAGGTGGAAGAACTGACAAAGGCACTGGTCGAAGCAAAACAGAGTGCCGAAGCCGAGCGAGACAGGGCTTTGGCACAAAGTCGCTCATCAATCACAGAGAGGAACGAGGCTGTAAGGCAGCTTCAAGTGCAGGAAGCAGACATACAGCAGCGCATCAGCCAAGCGGTTCTCACAGCCACCAAGAAGAAAGACAATACAATCCGTTTGTTGCAGGGGGCATTGGAAGCCAGCCGGAAAATTCTGAATGTCATAGCCGATATTCTCTACCAAGCAAGCGAGGTATTCAGACGAGCCATCAGTGCGATTATCCATTTCGGAACGGAGCAGCACAAGTCAATCTTTGCCCCATCCGAAGCAGCTGACATCAAGAGCGTGATGCAGGAATATGGCGAAACGGCCGAAATGCAAAAGGCGGTTGGCGACTGGTTGTGTGACTATGCGGAACATAAGCAGCCTTTTGACGAAATCAAACATCGCCACACACTCAAAGAGGTGGGCGATGTTGCAGAGGGGGCGTATGATTGGAAAATTGAAAGAAGTAAAGTTGCAATACAGAGATAACTCTAATTTTATTGCGTCCTTATAAACAGGCTTCATACAGCCCTAAACTACTTTTTGAATACAACAAATATAAAAATCATAAAGTCGTGCCTTGATTTCATCCCGGACTCTACGGAATTCACTGGTTATAAACTCTGATGTTCCGATAGCATCCGAAGGGTCATCAAAACCAATATGTAAACGATGTCTTACCTTTCCTGCAAATGTAGGGCAAGTGTCATTGGCATTTCCACAAACGGTTATCACATAGTCCCATTCTTGATTGAGATATTGTGTTACGTTTTTAGGCATATGCCACGATATGTCAATTCCGACTTCTTGCATTACCTCTACTGCTTTAGGATTGACTTGTTCGGCAGGATGTGTACCTGCCGAACAGACTTTCAATGTGTTATCCAATGATTGCAAGAAGCCGTGTGCCATCTGACTGCGGCAACTGTTACCTGTACAAAGAATTAATATTCTCATGAGATAGTCCTCCTAAAAAAGATTTCCGAATACATAACCTGATATTGTTGCCATAACAATAACAAGTGCTACATAAACAATCGTTTTCTTTGTTCCCAATACTCCACGGATAACCAGCATATTCGGCAATGACAATGAGGGACCAGCCAAGAGCAATGCCAATGCAGGACCCTTTCCCATTCCTGATGCCAACAATCCTTGTATGATAGGAACTTCCGTCAATGTGGCAAAATACATGAAAGCCCCTGTAAAACTTGCAAAGAAATTAGACAACAAGGAATTTCCACCGACAGCCCATTCAATCCAACTGTTCGGAATAATACCTGCGATGGCAGTGTTATCGTGTGTTGAACCCAACAGGAAACCAGCCGTTACTACACCGATAGCCAACAATGGCAGAATCTGTTTGGCAAATCCCCACGAAGACAAAGCCCACTCACTGTTTTCTTCGTCCCGTTTATCAAAAAGCAGGATTACAGACAATGTGGCAATAGCCACTATCATCGGCACAAGCGGAACCAATTTCACACTGTCTATAAATGTATTGGCAAGAATTACAGAAACGACAGTCGCCACAGCACCAAGCAACACCCACAAAGTGCGTAACTTCAATATCCTGATAAGCGACCAGCACAGCAATAGTGACAAACCACCGGTGATATACCATTTATAGGTAAAGATGCTATACCATATTCCAGAATCAGAAGCAGCAGGTGCGCCCCAGTTGGCAAACACAAGAATCAAAACCAGTATAAAGAAATGGAATGAAGTCTGCCACATCGGACGTTTCTCAGGTGGAGGTACGATATTCATTTGCTCCTCTTTCTTCGCTTTCTCCTCCTTGCGGAAAATGAAAGACATTGCCAATCCGATTACAACGGAAAACAGTACAGCTCCGATAGTTCGTGCCACTCCCATTTCAAAGCCCAGAATTCTGGCTGTCAGAATAATTGACAGAATACTGATAGCCGGACCGGAATACAGAAACGCAATAGCCGGACCCAATCCAGCCCCTCGTTTGTAAATACTCGTAAAGAGAGGCAGGATGGTACACGAACACACAGCAAGAATACCACCCGAAACAGCCGCCACCGTATAAGACAGCCATTTCTTTGCATTTGCGCCGAAATATTTGAGAACCGACCCTTGACTGACGAATACGGCTATTACCCCTGCAATGAAGAATGCAGGAAGCAGACACAATACAACGTGTTCCTGTGCATACCATTTAGCAAGGTCGAGGGTCGCATCCACGGCAGTCATAAACCGTTCGTTTCCAAGCGGCAAAAAGAATACCACAGCAAAAATAGCAATAATCCCAAAAAGGATTTTCAGTTCTTTCTTCGCATCCATAACAGTGTCATATTAAATTCCGAATAGTTGTTTTATTTCGTTTTCAGTTGGAACATGTCCCTTTACTTTTACCACTCCGTCTACCACGATTGCAGGTGTCCCCATGATATTATAGTTCATGATTTCTGCAATATCCTCCACTTTGGTAAGTGCCACATCAAGATGATAGTCGTTGATTACTTTTTCGATTGCTTGGTAGGTTGTCTTGCATTTAGCACAACCCGGTCCCAGAACCTTGATCTCTTTTATTCCCACATGGATTGTGGCTTCTTTGTTTCCGCAACAAGAGGTTTCCGGCTTCTCTGTTTCTTCAATAATCAAGTTATCACCACATGAGCATGAGCAAGGTTTCGGAGAGAATAACGATGCCCAAAATCCTTTTTTGTTTTCTTTCTTCATTTCCATTTTATTTGAATTTTATAGTAAGACATTGAATAAATAGCCTGCAATCACTGCCGTAAGGAATATCACGGCAACAATCGTGGCAACTAATTTTTTACGGAAAATACTGGCAAGCATGGTCATTTCCGGTATCGCCATACCTGCACCGCCTATCACCAAAGCGATAACAGTGCCGATACTCATTCCTTTGGTCATCAAAGCCACACCGATGGGAATAGCCGTTTCTGCACGGATATATAAAGGAATACCCAACACTGCGGCTACCGGAATGGCGAACAAATTATCCGGTCCGGCTATTTTCAATACAAAATCTTGTGGCATATAACCGTAGATGCCTGCGCCAAGAGCGACACCTATCAATAGGTAGGCTAATATGGGGCGCAAACTGTTCCATGCCGAAACAAACGCTTCCTGTAACTTGCGTTTTATTGGCCATGCTTTTTTATTCTCACCGGTTTCGCTATGGTCGTTCCGAAGACGCACGTTCTTTACATACTTCTGCATCCCCATCTTTTCCAAAATGAAACCAAACAATACCGAAGCTATAAAAGCAATGATAAAATAAGCAGCCATAGCCTTTATGCCAACCATTGCCCCCAACATTCCTATTATAATCGGATTAAGTAGCGGGGAAGCTATTAGGAATGACATGGTACTGCCAAAAGGGACTCCGGCATTGAGGAAACCCACAGTCATCGGGATAGTGGAACAGGCACAAAATGGGGTGAGGGCACCGAATCCTGCTGCCATCACATTGCCAAGAATGCCACGCCCGGAAAGCCATTGTCTGATTTTATCCTGCGGTATGTACATTAAAATTATTTCTACAGCCGCACTGATAAGTAAGAACAAGGCTATCAGCTCAATCGTGATAAACACGAAATATTCCAATGTTTCGATTAACGTGTTCATTTGTTATAGAGTTATTATGCAATAATATATCCCGATACCGATAAACAAACCACCGACAATCCAATTCAGCCATTTCTGTACGGTCTGCATCTTGTCGTAAAAACTGCCGATATGCTGTACACTGAACGCCAATATCCAAGCGACCACCAAAACAGGTAGTGCAGTTGCAATGGCGAACAACACAGGCAGCAGATAACCGACGGTTGCCGTTGCCGACATCGGGATAAGCATTCCAAAATAGAACACTCCGCTTGTCGGACAAAACGCCATAGCGAACAGCATACCAAGCAATAATGCACCGAAACCGCCTTTACATGCCAATCCCTCGCCATTTCCATTGAAGCCAAAGGATGGTAATTTGAACCTGTTTCCCAATAGCATAAACAGACCTATCAGCAATAATGCCGGACCGAGTATCATTTCTCCGTACTTGCCGATAAACTTCTGAATACCGAACAAACTCGCTCCCTCTTTCAATATTAGAATCAACAGGACACCCAATATCGTATAGGCAATGACACGGCCAAACATATATAAAAGACCGTTTCGGAATATACGGTGGCGATTTTCAATATCCTTACTGATGAATCCGATTGCGGCTATGTTTGTAGCCAGCGGACAGGGGGAAACCGCAGTGAGCAATCCTAAAAGGAAAGCTGTCAATGCAGGGGTTGTACTACTGTCCAATAGTGTCTGTAACCATTCCATAGATACTCTATTTCAGTGAAACCTTGACTTTTTCAATCACTCCGGTCTTGAACGTATCGGGAGCTTTCCGAGCATTGGCAAAAGCGTATTCGGTCAGATTTTCATACGTTTCCTTTCCGTCTTTCCATTTGCTGATGAACAAAGATGACCAAGTGACTTCATACTTTTCTGCAATTTTCTCGCTCTCTGGTTTAGAAATGTCAATTGTCTTGAAAACAACCGTCCCTTTTTTCAATTCATCCGCAAACTGCATTTCGATAGCTTCTTTTGCGTTTTTTTCTATTGCCATACAAGTGGCGCAACGCTGTTTGCCGTGGAAATACAAGATTTCCACTCGGTCTTTTGTTTCTTGTGACTGTGCTTGCTCCACTTTTGCGATGTCGCTTTTTTTGCACTGTTTCCGCCACAGGCAGCCAATCCAAAACAGATGGCAATAGCCAAAATCAATTTGTTCATACTTCTCTTTTTTTATTTGGTTAAACTTATGTTTGTATTTCGTAAAACAACGAACATAAAATCTAAAAAAATTGCCACTAACCGCAGCAACTTTCTTTCTTGCACACATTTTGTCCGAAAAAATCAGCAAAAAGCATGGAGGCAATTTTCCAATTCTCGCGGTTGATACAATACTTCACTTTAGGAGTTTCGATTTCTCCTTGTATCAGACCTGCATCCTTCAATTCTTTCAAATGTTGTGACACTGTTGCTTTGGAGATAGGCAGAACCTCATGAATATCACCAAAAAAACAACATTTTTGCTTCACCAAGAAATCAAGAATTGCTATCCTTGCAGGATGCCCCATAGCTTTGGCAAAACGTGCAAGTTGTTCTTGCTTCATTGTATATTCCTTGTTTTCCATTCTTATTCTTGTTTGTTATTCGCAAAATAACAAACAATATTTGATATAGCAAAATAATTCAATGATATTTTTGTATATCGTGTATGTTTTGTATCTCTATTGTTTCGCAAACTATATAAAATACAGATTTTCAGCACTAATCAATAATTCCTTGACAAGACTCTCCTACTCTCTCTTCCATTCAAATCAACGGAGGTATAAAATAACCGAACCTTATAACACTTAGTCAGCCTTTTGCTTTTAACGAAGCTCTACTCACCATCAGATTTCCACCTATACCATGTTCTTATGGCGGTTTTAGCCTTACATGAGGAAAAAGAAAACGTATATCAAAAAGCTCTAAAAGCCCTTATTTTTTTAAGAGGAGGAATGTGCAAAATTGAATTTGTTCGCTATTTGTCGTCACTATAATCATGTTTAAAAGCATTCAACCGCATTTAGCGAGGGAGAGAATGAAGCCCTGTGGGAACAAATTGGGAACAGTCAGGTTAAAAAGAAAACAGCTAAGTATTGATATTCAATTACTTAGCTGTTTTACCTGTACCCAGACCCGGGGTCGAACCGGGATGGAAGTGAATCCACTGGTGTTTGAGACCAGCGCGTCTACCGATTCCGCCATCTGGGCATGTTTGACTTCTCAAATGCGGTGCAAAGATACAGCTTTTTTCTAAACCTGCAATACTTTTCCTAAAAAAAGGCGAAAAAAACGATAAAACCTGCTTGAATCATTCCTTGTTTGTAAAATATGCAGTACATTAGCAGAAACTTTTAAAATCAATAGCATGGTAACCAATAAGGATAATTTCTGTGTAATTATGGGCGGAGGAATCGGCAGCCGTTTCTGGCCATTCAGCCGCAAGACACTTCCAAAACAGTTTCTGGATTTCTTCGGTACAGGACGTTCCTTGCTGCAGCAAACCTTCGACCGCTTCAAGCAGGTAATCCCCATGGAAAATATACTTATCGTAACAAATGACTTGTATGCCGACCTTGTAAAAGAACAGCTTCCCGAACTTAAACCCGAACAGATTCTACTGGAGCCGACACGCAGGAATACAGCCCCCTGCATTGCGTGGGCTTCCTATCATATCCGCGCCTTGAATCCGAACGCCAATATAGTGGTAGCTCCTTCGGACCACTTAATCCTGAAGGAAGGCGAATTTCTGGCAGCTATCGAAAAAGGGCTGGACTTCGTTTCCCAATCGGACAATCTGCTGACACTCGGCATCAAGCCCAACCGTCCGGAAACCGGATATGGCTATATACAAATAGCCGAAGCCGCCGGTGATAATTTCTACAAGGTAAAAACCTTCACTGAAAAGCCCGAACTGGAACTGGCAAAAGTATTCGTGGAAAGTGGAGAATTCTATTGGAACTCTGGTCTGTTCATGTGGAACGTAAATACCATCATCAAGGCAAACGAAGCCCTGCTGCCCGAGCTGACTTCCAAACTGGCCCCCGGCAAAGATGTGTATGGAACAGTCCAAGAGAAACAATTCATTGATGAGAACTTCCCTGCTTGCCCCAATGTCTCCATAGACTTCGGCATCATGGAAAAGGCAGACAATGTATATGTGTCATTAGGCGATTTCGGCTGGTCTGATTTAGGAACCTGGGGGTCTTTGTATGATTTGTCTCCCAAAGATGAAGCAGGCAATGTAGCCTTAAAATGTAAATCCCTCATCTATAATAGCAAAGACAATATCGTGGTGCTGCCCGACAACAAACTTGCAGTTATCGACGGTTTGGAAGGTTATCTCATAGCCGAGTCGGACAATGTATTACTGATTTGCAAGAAAGATGAAGAACATACCATCCGCAAATATGTGAATGATGCCCAGATAAAACTGGGAGAGGAATACATTTAAATTAAAAATTAAAGGATAGGTGCCGAAGGCAAAAAAATAGCGGGAGCTGGATGAAGTCCAACTCCCGCTTCCGTTTATTTAGGGGAGGAAAATAAACCGATTAAAGCACTGCACGGATAGCTTCTGCCACAGCCTTGAATTCTTCGTCCGTCAGTTTCAGTTTGGGATTGGAGAAAAGCATATCTTTTTCGTTCTGCATAGGAATCAAATGTATGTGCGCATGAGGCACTTCCAGCCCCAATACCGCTTCTCCTACCTTTCTACACGGAAAGGCCTTGCCGATGGCAAGCGCCACTCTCTTGGCGAAAACATGCATCGCCGCCAAATCCTCATCGTTCAAATCGAAGATATAATCCACTTCCTGCTTGGGAATGACCAATGTATGACCTTTTACCAACGGATTGATGTCAAGGAACGCAAAGAATCTGTCATCCTCCGCCACCTTGTAGCAAGGTATTTCACCTGCGATAATTCTACTGAATATTGTTGCCATAGCTATAAATTATAAAATAAGGCAAGCCCGTATGCGGACCTGCCTTCCTTTAAAAGGATATGTTCACTACTTCCAGGTTAATCATGCCCTGCGGAACTTTAATTTCTGCGATGTCACCTACTTTCTTGCCAAGCAGACCTTGTGCAATCGGAGTATTGACGGAAATCTTTCCTTCCTTCAGATTGGCTTCACTTTCGGAAACGATAGTATAAACCATCTTCATGCCATTCTTCACGTTCTTAAGCTCTACCTTATTGAGAATCTGTACAGAATCGGTTTTCAACTTCGACTCATCAATAATCTTAGCGTCGGCAATGGTCAGCTTCAAGTTGTTAATTTTCATCTCAAGCATACCTTGAGCTTCCTTGGCAGCGTCATACTCTGCATTTTCCGACAAATCACCTTTGTCACGCGCTTCGGCAATGGCAGCCGATATTTTGGGACGTTCCACCGTCTCCAGGTGTTTCAATTCGGCCATCAATTTCTTGTAGCCGTCTTCTGACATATAAGCCATACTTTTTCCTCCTTAAATGTTATGTTAGTTTTTAATGGTACTATAAACAAAAAAGAATTCCAACATGGTCAGCATGCTGGAACCCTCTTTCCGATTTTCCTTTGCAAAGATAGCCTTTTATACAATGCGTGTCAAGCATAAAAGGCTGCTTTGTAACATATTTAAACGAAAACTTCTTATTTATAACATGTTACAGCAATGCTTTCACTGCCGCCTCCAGGTCTTTAATGCTCTCTCCACGGGCACTCAACTCATTGTTCTTGTTGACCAGGAACACAGAAGGCACATTCTTCACATTATAAGAAGCCGCTATAGACGAATAAATTCCATTGCCGTCGCGCACACAAATCCAAGGTAGATTGTCGGCAGTTGTTTTCCAATAGTGCTCGTCTGCATCCAGAGAAACCTGATAGATTTCCAATCCCTGGGCGGCATACTTGTCGTACAAGTCGCGCAACATATAATTATGTGTAGCAGAAACGGCACTCTGATAAACAGTGAAGTCCACAATAACAGCCTTGCCCTTCAGTTCGCTCAACTTACGTGTATTGCCCTTCATGTCACGCAGGTTAATGTCGATGATGCCGGTTTCGGAAATTGCCTCTTCGGGGATTTCCACCACCTTCTGCTGCGGAGTACGGGTATTCTTCATTCCCTTTATCACAATATTGTAGAGGTTCTTGGAGCGGTCGGCATCCGGATAATAATTGTTTAGGCTGGTTGCCACGGCTGCAAAACACTTAATGTCTTCCTTATTGTTCAGAGGGTCGAAAATCAAATAATTATTCAACTTTTGGAACAAGGCGAAATAGGCAGCAGCCGTATTGGGAGCGGTAAAAATATAGCTGATTTTCACTTCATCCTTATAGTTCTTCAATAAAGAGGCAAGGCTGTCCTCAAAAACATCGGCACCTATCTTATGTGCCTGCACCGACTGCAGCAATGCATTCACATTATCCTGAAGCTTCATCTGCTTCAGCGTCAAGTCCTTTATCTTCGAGCTATTCGGAGAACCTTCCACTGTATAGGCAGTGGCGAAATCGGTATAAGGTGCCTTTACCAAAACCGTTTCCGTCGAATCTACCGAGAAATTAATAACCTTGTCGTCTACCCGCAGACGGTAAAATTCCGGAGACACCGGACGTACCTGCTTGAAGTGGAAAGAGCCATCCCCTTCCAGTTTTACAGAATCCAAAGGAACAATACCTTCCAATGCCGAGGCTTCCAAATAAAGCATCTTGCCGTCGGCACCAGACACTTCACCCTCTACTTTGAATTTCGGTTCGGAATTACATGCACCCAATGCTATTGCAGCAAGTGCCATAAAAAAGATTTTCTTCATATCGTATCTTCAGTTTTGTTTTGCAAACGTGCCTGCAAATATACTTCTTTTCAAGTTCAGTCAAAGCATTTTCCCTCGTTCTTCCATATAGAAAACTGCAAAAAACAACTAAATACAAACTTTTTATCTCATTCCCACCATTTTACATGAATAAATTATGTATCTTTGCACGAATTTTGAAAGAAAATTAGATATAAAACATTTTTTATGATTAACCCAATTGTTAAGACGATCGAGCTTCCTGATGGCAGAACCATCACGCTCGAAACGGGAAAGCTGGCAAAACAGGCAGACGGTTCTGTAATGCTTCGTATGGGCAACACCATGCTTTTAGCTACTGTTTGTGCCGCCAAGGACGCAGTTCCCGGAACAGATTTCATGCCATTACAGGTAGAGTACAAAGAAAAATTCTCCGCATTCGGACGTTTCCCCGGCGGTTTCACAAAGCGCGAAGGACGCGCTTCTGACTACGAAATCCTCACTTGCCGCCTCGTTGACCGTGCTCTCCGCCCCTTATTCCCTGATAATTTCCATGCAGAGGTATACGTAAACATCATTCTTTTCTCAGCAGACGGCGTAGATATGCCCGACGCTCTGGCCGGACTCGCAGCTTCTGCCGCACTTGCAGTTTCAGATATCCCCTTCAACGGACCTATTTCCGAAGTACGCGTAGCACGCATCAACGGACAATTCGTCATCAACCCTACCTTCGAACAACTAGAACAAGCCGATATGGACTTGATGGTGGGCGCCACTTACGAAAACATCATGATGGTGGAAGGCGAAATGGACGAGGTTTCCGAGCAGGACTTGCTGGAAGCGATGAAGGCCGCACACGAAGCCATTAAGATTCAGTGCAAGGCACAGATGGAACTGGCAGAAGAAGTAGGCTCTACCGTGAAACGCGAATATTGCCACGAAGTGAACGACGAAGAACTCCGTAAGGCCGTTCACAACGCTTGCTACGACAAGGCTTATGCCATTGCCGCTTCCGGAAACAAGAACAAGCACGAACGCATGGATGCTTTCGATGCCATCCGCGAAGAATTCAAGGCACAGTTCTCCGAAGAAGAACTGGAAGAAAAGGCAGCCCTCATCGACCGTTACTATCACGATGTGGAAAAAGAGGCGATGCGCCGTTCCATTCTGGACGAAGGCAAGCGCCTTGACGGACGTAAGACGACCGAAATCCGTCCTATCTGGTGTGAGACCAGCTACCTGCCCGGCCCTCACGGTTCCGCTATCTTTACACGTGGCGAAACACAGTCTTTGTCTACTGTGACTTTAGGCACCAAGTTGGACGAGAAGATTATCGACGACGTATTGGAACACGGAAAAGAACGTTTCCTTCTGCACTACAACTTCCCTCCGTTCTCTACGGGCGAAGCCAAGGCACAGCGCGGTGTAGGCCGTCGTGAAATCGGCCACGGCCATCTGGCATGGCGTGCATTGAAGGGTCAGATTCCTGCAAACTATCCGTATGTAGTACGCGTGGTATCCGATATCCTCGAATCAAACGGTTCTTCTTCCATGGCTACCGTATGTGCCGGAACTCTGGCATTGATGGATGCAGGTGTGAAAATCAAGAAACCGGTATCAGGTATCGCCATGGGATTGATTAAGAATGCAGGCGAAGACAAATATGCCGTATTGTCCGATATCCTCGGTGATGAGGACCACTTGGGCGACATGGACTTCAAGGTGACCGGAACAAAAGACGGTATCACCGCCACTCAGATGGACATCAAAGTGGACGGTCTGTCATACGAAATCCTCGAAAAGGCATTGCTGCAGGCTAAAGAAGGCCGCGAATATATCTTGGGCAAAATCACCGAGTGCATTGCCGAGCCTCGCGAAGACCTGAAACCTCACGCTCCGCGTATCGAGACAATGACCATTCCCAAGGAATTCATCGGTGCTGTCATCGGCCCTGGTGGAAAGATTATCCAAGGTATGCAGGAAGAAACCGGTGCTACCATTACTATTGAAGAAGTGGACAACATCGGTAGAATCGAAATCGCCGGTACCAACAAGAAGAGCATCGATGATGCTATGCGTATCATCAAAGGGATTGTAGCTGTCCCCGAAGTAGGCGAAGTCTACAAAGGCAAGGTACGCTCCATTATGCCTTACGGTGCATTCGTTGAATTCCTGCCGGGTAAGGACGGCTTGCTCCATATCTCCGAAATCGACTGGAAACGTCTGGAAACAGTAGAAGAAGCCGGTATCAAGGAAGGTGATGAAATTGACGTAAAACTTCTCGACATCGACCCGAAGACCGGAAAATTTAAGCTGTCACGCAAAGTATTGCTTCCGAGACCGGAAAGACAAGAAAGACCGGAAAAGAAATAAGAAATTTCTTATTCTTTAAGTATATAAAGCCTGGTGGAACCCCATCAGGCTTTCTTTTTGTCAATACTGCCAGAAATGGCTCTGAAAAAACAAGGCATAATGCTTGCATATTCCAAAAAGATTATGTTTTTTTGCTATGTAAAGCCTTATATTCCATAAAGAACCTCAATTAATGTCCGGTTTAAGGAGCCTACATACTATGAATCTTTTCTCACGCTTTTTCCAGGAAAACCAAGAAAAGTTTTTGGCTTTTGCTTATTCTTATCTCAGGGATAAAGCAGAAGCGGAAGACGTTGTGATGGAATCCATGATTGCCTTATGGGAAAACCGAGACCGCTGGGAAGAAAACAGTAACCTGCATGCCCTGCTGCTGACCATCATAAAGAACAAAGCCCTGCACGTACTCGAGCACAAGCAGGTGCGTCTGCGAGCGGAAGAAACCATCAGCAGCCACAACCTGCGCGAACTGGACTTACGCATCTCCACCTTGAAAGCCTGCGAACCGGACCAGATATTCAACACGGAAATACAGCATATCGTAAATAAGACCTTACAGGAAATGCCCGAGCAAAGCCGGAAGATATTCATGTTGAGCCGATACCAGAACCTGGCAAACAAGCAGATTGCCGATAGTCTGGACATATCACTTAAAACCGTAGAGGCACACATCACCAAAGTGCTGCGGATTCTCCGGCTGAGACTGAAAGATTATCTTGTTACCATACTCATAATATTAATATCCTAAAAAATGCTTCTACGGAATAGGGTTACCGCCCACTTTCCGGTTATATATACAAAAGGTAAAAAGAGCACGTTTTAGAAAAGAAATAAATTATTGACAATGAACCAAGAGCTATTATATAAATATTTCAAAGGTATTACTTCCGTTGAAGAAGAAAAGATGATACTCGACTGGATAGACGCCTCGGATGAAAACCGGGACATCTTCCTGAAAGAGCGCATGATATACGACATTTCCTTGTTCTCGGACAAGCAGGGAAACAATGAAAAGAAAACGGTGCACATCATGCCGATGCTCCGCTGGGCGGCCCGTATAGCCGCCGTCACCATTGTCGCCATTGCCGGTTATTTCATCACCTCCGACTTTTTATATAACAAGGAGGTGCAGTTGCAAACAGTCACTGTGCCTGCCGGACAACGGGCCCAAATTACCCTCGCCGATGGAACACGCGTATGGCTGAACTCCAAGTCCACCATGAAATATGCCGCCAACTTCGGACGCAACGAACGAAATGTGGAATTGGACGGAGAGGCCTACTTTGAAGTAGCCAAAAACAAGAATATCCCATTCTATGTACATACAGAAACGAACAAGGTAAAAGTTGTAGGAACGAGTTTCAACGTCTGTGCCTACAGTGGGAGCCATGAGTTCGGAACCACATTGGTGGAAGGTATCGTCGATATCTATCCGGCCAACAGCAGCCAGATAATCACCAGGTTGCAGAAAGACGAGGTATTTCTCAATGAAAACGGAAAATGTAGAAAGGCCGTCCTTCCTTCCTATGAATATCTACGCTGGAAAGAGGGACTATACTGTTTTGACGACGCTCCATTCAGCGGTATCCTCGGTAGACTGGAGAAATACTATAATGTAAAGATAACCGTTGCCAGTCCTCAACTGCTGAACTACGGCAGCTTTACCGGCAAGTTCAGAGAGCAGGACGGCATCGAACATATACTGCGGACCATCTCGAAAGACCATCCTTTCAAGTTCCGCATCAACGAAGAAAAGGATTCAATTGTTATATATGAGTAAGAAAAAAAGATCGGAAAGTACCCCCATACTTTCCGATCCGAAACAGTCAAAAATCGACCTTAATCAATTTATTAACTTAACACAGTGACAAAGATATGAGAAAAATTTTGTTGATGAGGCTTTTTTATCTAAAAAAATTAGATTTTAAGCAATTATTGCAAACCTATGAAAATCACATTATTCCTTCTCCTGCTTGTTATATTTCAGGTGTACAGCGGGAACTGCTACTCTCAGAATGCCAGGGTCAGCATTCAAAATGCCCGGCTGAGAGTAGGGCAAGTTCTCGAGCAAATTGAATCGCAAACAGAATACTTATTTGTATATAACAAACAGAACGTCGATGTACGCCGTACCGTCGACATCAATGCAAGCAACCAAACTGTTTCCGAAGTACTTGACCAAATGTTCAAAGGGACAGACATCAAGTATGTGATGGAAGGCAAAAACATCGTTTTAACCAAAAACAGCAGGAGTGCTGAGGATAAGACAGACACTCTGCAGGAAATGGCTACTGTAAGAGGAAAGGTGACGGACTCCAAAGGCGAACCGATTATCGGTGCCAACATTCTTGAAAAAGGGACCGCCAATGGTGTTATCACCAATACCGAAGGAGAATTTAGTATGAATATCCCTCCTTATGCCACTATTGTCGTATCCTACATCAGTTATGAACCGCAAACCATTGCCCTGAACGGTAGAAATAATCTCCACATCCGGATGGAAGAAAAGAACCTCGCCCTGGAGCAAGTAGTGGTAACCGCCATGGGTATCCAGAAGAAAATGTCCTCATTGACCTATTCTACCCAACAAATAAGCAGCAGTGAGCTGACCCGTGCCAAAGAGCCGAACATGATTAATACACTGGCAGGAAAGACGGCCGGAGTACAAATCAATAAAACCGCCAATTTAGGAGGTTCTGCCAAAGTCGTCATTCGCGGTGCACGCTCTGCATTTGCCAGCGGCAACAACCAGCCCTTGTACGTAATTGACGGTGTTCCTATGCTGAACAGCTCAACAGAATCCACCTCCACCGTAATCGGCGGTAACTACGATGGATTGAACCGTGATGCCGGTGACGGGATTTCCAACTTGAATCCGGACGACATAGAAAGCATCAACATCCTGAAAGGTTCTTCTGCCGCCGCGCTTTATGGTTCGCAGGCAGCTAATGGCGTCATTCTGATCACCACTAAAAAGGGAAAGGCCGGACTGCAGCGCGTTACATTCTCCTCCAACCTGACCGTAAGTCACGCCATCAGTACCCCCGAATTCCAAAATACATACGGCCGGAACGAAGATGGCGGTACGGCAAGCTGGGGTACAAAAGGCAATGTAACGGACTATGACAACATAGGCGAGTTCTTCAGCAATGGCATCACCACTTTCAATTCGCTGGCTATCACTACCGGAAATGAAAAGGTACAAACTTATTTCTCATACGCCAACACCACGGCTAAAGGAATTGTGGACAATAACAAACTACAGAAGAATAACCTGAACCTACACGAAACGGCCAGCCTCTTCAACAACAAGCTGAAACTGGACGGCATTGCAACACTAATGACCCAAACCGTCAAGAACTCCCCTGCTACCGGCGGCTATTATCTGAATCCGCTGGTCAGCTTGTACAGTTTCCCACGTGGCGTAGACATGAGCACTTACAGAGAAAACTTTGAAACGTGGAATGCCGACCGCAATATGATGACACAAAACTGGATTGAAAAGAATGGAGATGGTACCGTCAGTGAATGGGGACAGAATCCCTACTGGCTGAAAAAACGCGTGCTCAGTGGCTACAAGCGTTATCGCGCTGTGGCATCGGCCAGAGCCAATCTGCACATTACGGACTACTTCAGCCTGCAGGTACGGGGTAATGTGGATTATATCAGTGATAAATTCGACAATAAGATGTATGCCACTACAGCTCCCAACATCGCCGGCAAATACGAGGACAAGGAAAACGGACGTTACATCTGGTCGGACAGCCAGGAAATCCAAGTCTACGGTGACGCAATGGTCTTGTTCAACAAGGAATTTGATGACTTTTCCCTCAATACGGCACTGGGAGCCAGCATCAACATGAGTAAAGTCAATTCACTGACGATAGACTCAAGGCTTGCTTCCCTCTACAAACCGAATGTATTTACCGTCCCCAATGTAGTGATGGACTCCAAAGCAGCCGTAAATCAGAGCATCGACAGCAAACGCACGCTCCAATCAGTATTTGCCACCATGCAGTGGGGCTGGAAAGGACTACTATACTTGGACATTACCGCACGTAACGACTGGTCATCCACATTAGCCCACACAGACAGCAAGAATACCGGATTCTTCTATCCCTCCATAGGAGCTACCTGGATTCTTAACAAAACCTGCTCCCTGCCCAAATGGATAAGTTTTGCAAAAGTGCGCGCTTCATGGGCGGAAGTCGGTAATGACCTCCCGATAGGAATCACCAATCCGGTAGACATCATCATGGTAGGCGGCAGTATCAATGTAAATACCGTAGAACAGCGCGGTGACCTGAAACCGGAAATCAGCAGCTCCATCGAATTCGGTACAGAATGGCGCTTCTTCCATCACCGCTTCGGGATAGACTTCACTTGGTATCAGACCAATACCAAGAACCAGTTGTTGAGAATGGACAATCCTACGGGCTCCACCTATAAATACCGGTATGTCAATGCCGGAAAAATACGTAACCAGGGTTTTGAACTGACGGTAGACGCCACTCCGCTACTATACAGAAACTTTTCGTGGAAGAGTCTCATCAACATGTCCGCCAACAAGAACAAAGTAGTGACCCTGCATCCTGACTATCCGGAATTTTCCTACTACGAAGAAGGTTTCAACGCAGGCTATCAGATGCGTGTCAAAGAAGGAGGCAGCCTGGGGGATATTTATGGAAATGCTTTCCGCCGTAACGAGGATGGCAGCATCATGGTTGATGAAACCAGCAAAAGGCCTTTAGGAAATACCGGAAACAAGGATTTGCTTGGGAATGCCAATCCTGACTTCACCATGGGATGGAGCAACACACTTACCTACAAGGACCTGGAGCTCTATTTCCTGATAGATTTCCGCTTTGGCGGCGAAGTCATGTCACTGACACAGTCTGAGTTGGATGCCAACGGCGTGACCAAAGTCACCGAAGATGCCCGCACCCGGGGATATGTAGAATACCAGGGACAGAAGTTCAACGACCCGAGAGCATTCTACAGCGCAGTAGGCGGCAGAAATGCCATCTCCGAATATTATATGTACGACGCAACCTGCATCAGACTCCGTGAAGTATCACTGAGCTATTCTTTCCCGAAAACGATACTGGAAAACAGTAGATTCATAAAGGGAATCGACGTATCATTGGCAGCGCGCAACTTGTGTTTCTTAAAGAAGGAAGCACCGTTCGACCCCGATGCAGTAATGTCCGTAGGCAACAACAATCAAGGAGTAGACGTGTTTGGCATGCCTACTACCCGGAATATCGGCTTTAACCTAAGATTAACCTTTTAAAATGAATACCTTATGAAAAACAAGTGCATCATATTCCTTTTCTGCCATAGCATATTGCTGCTTGCAGCTTGCACCGGCGGTTTTGAGAACGACAACGAAATCAAGGGAGGTTTCTCGGACGACAAAAAGGAAATAGATTTCCAGAACCTGACTGCTCCATTCGAACCCATACAGTCGGGTATCTACTTCAATATAGGTTCTGTTGGCTTAAATTGGGTATGGCAGATGACACAATCCCTGAACCATGACATGTTCTCCGGCTACTTCATGGACCCTATTCCTAAATTCATGAAATCCAACGCCTGCTACAACCTGAACTCAGGCTGGACCAATGCCGCATGGCAATGTACTTACGGATATGTCTACACGGAGGTGCAGAAGGCAGAAAAGAACTTTTATGGCAATGACAACTTGAAAGGCTACCTCGGCATTACCGAAATTTTGAAAGTGGAACTGATGCACCGCATTGCCGATACATACGGTCCGCTGGTCTACCATCAACTGGGTGAGACACCCCGGGTTTACGGACTGCAAGAAGCCTATACACGCTTCTTTGCAGACCTGGACGAAGGGCAGCAATTGATAAGGGAATACCTGGACGAGGGCGGTGACAACAACAAATTCAAAGAGTATGATATGCTGACCAACGGCAAGACCTTGAAGGAGTGGTTAAAGTTTGCCAACTCACTACGTTTGCGCCTTGCCATGCGCATCTCCAATGTGGATGCAACACTTGCCAAAGACCAAGCAACCAAAGCACTGAATGACAATCAAGGTGTACTGGAAGGTGCAAGGGAAACCATCGCTGTAATGGGCAAGAACTATATCAATCCTTTGTGTGCCGTTGCCGGTTGGGGTGAAGTCTACATGAATGCCTCGATGGAATCCATTGTCAACGGTTATGAGGACCCGCGTGGCAAGAAATGGTATAACACCGCCCTTCTCGAAGGTTATCAAAAACAGTTGTTAGGCATTCCCATCGGGTTACCCATGAAAGACGGTGACGCCAACATTTACAGTTTTTGCTCTTCCCTCAACACAAGTACCATCGGCGAAAAGACCGGAGCCGTATTGATGAGTGCGGCGGAAGTCTGGCTGCTCAGGGCCGAAGCAGCCCTCCGCGGCTATACCAAAGAGAATCCCCGCACATGCTATGAATACGGGGTAAGTACTTCATTTACACAGTGGGACTGTGCTGGTGCCTCCGAATATCTGGAAAGCGACAAAACCCCTGCCGATTATAAAGATGTAGTCTCAGGCGGCAAGGTAGGCAAGGACATGAAAGCCTTGATTACCATATCCCCCAAATGGGAAGAAGATGCAGACATAGAGACGAAACTCGAAAAGATTATTACCCAGAAGTGGCTGGCATGCTGGCCCGAAAGTTATGAGGCATGGGCTGAGCAACGCCGTACCGGATACCCCAAACTTTTCAAGGTCCAAAACAACACCGGAAAAGTGATTGATACGGATATCATGATCCGCCGCCTTCCGTTCTCGACGGACGCCGCCACTGCCGACCCGGCACAATACGCCACCCTCACGGAAAAACTGGGTGGCGCAGATAACGGCGCCACCCGCCTTTGGTGGGATACGGGGAAAAACTCTTTCTAGAACAGACTCCACGCAACCGTAAGCCCTGCCATCACAATGGCTACCATGCTCATCAGCTTGATTAGGATATTCAAGCTCGGACCGGATGTGTCCTTGAACGGGTCTCCTACGGTGTCACCCACGACTGTAGCCTTGTGGACTTCACTGCCTTTGCCGCCAAAGTTGCCTTCTTCCACATACTTTTTGGCATTATCCCATGCACCACCGGCATTTGCCATGAAGATGGCAAGCACGAAACCACTGCTCAATCCGCCAATCAGCAGGCCGAGCACACCGGGAACACCGAAAATAAGTCCCGTCGCAATCGGAGCAATGATAGCTATCAGTGACGGAATCACCATCTCGCGTTGCGCCCCTTTCGTCGAGATTGCCACACAACGCTCATAATCAGGCTCCGTTTCTCCCGTAAGGATTCCCTTGATTTCGCGGAACTGGCGGCGCACTTCGTCTACCATATGGGCCGCTGCACGCCCTACCGCATTCATCGTCAATCCACAGAAAAGAAATGCCATCATCGAGCCCAGAAACATACCGGAAAGAACTTTCGGATTCATCAGCGTCACATCGTAGTGATGCATAAAGTCGAAGAAAGTGGCATCTTGAAGAGCCACGGCATCGCCATGAGGAAGCGACAGTTCGGTAGTCCCGAGGCGGGTCAGCCCGATACGGATTTCCTCGACATAAGAGGCCAGCAAAGCCAATCCCGTCAAAGCGGCGGAACCGATGGCAAAGCCTTTGCCCGTAGCGGCTGTAGTATTGCCCAAGGAGTCAAGCGCATCGGTACGCTTACGCACCTCTTCACCCAGACCGGACATTTCCGCATTGCCACCCGCGTTGTCAGCTATCGGTCCGTAAGCATCTGTAGCAAGCGTGATGCCCAATGTAGAAAGCATACCTACTGCGGCAATGCCAATACCATAGAGCCCCAGACCCACATTAGAGAAGTCGAAGCCCGAAGCAAAGAGATAAGAAGCAATGATACCTATCACCACGGCAATCACCGGAATAGCCGTAGAAAGCATTCCCAAGCCTATACCGGAAATTATGACTGTCGCCGGACCGGTCTTTCCGCTTTCACTCAGCTTTTGGGTAGGACGGTAGGATTGGGAAGTATAGTACTCCGTAGACCGCCCGATGATGATACCTACTATCAAACCCACTATCACGGAGCAGGAAATCCACAGCCAGTTGTCCAACTTCAGCAACCACAGGATAAAGAAAGTGGCGACAACTATCAAAATAGAGCTGAGATTAGTACCGAAAGCCAGTGAGTTCAGCAAGTCCTTCATCTTCGCATTCTCTTTGGTACGCACGGAGAAGATACCGATAATGGAAAGCAATATTCCGACGGCTGCAATCAGCATCGGAGCGATTACGGCCTTGAACTGCATCAGCGTATCACCCGAGTGGATAAAAGCCGCAGCACCGAGGGCAGCCGTAGCAAGGATAGAACCGCAATAACTTTCGTACAAATCAGCCCCCATACCTGCCACGTCGCCTACATTGTCGCCTACATTATCCGCAATCGTGGCAGGATTACGCGGGTCGTCTTCGGGAATACCGGCTTCCACCTTTCCCACAAGGTCGGCACCTACATCGGCAGCTTTTGTATAGATACCGCCACCTACGCGTGCAAACAATGCCTGCGTGGAAGCGCCCATACCGAAAGTCAGCATGGTAGTGGTAATGATGCAGAGTTTATGGGTGGGAGTCATTACATCTTCCGGAATTACAGCATTCAGCAACAGATACCAGAAAGATATATCAAGCAAGCCAAGGCCAACCACTACCAGTCCCATCACCGCACCGCTACGGAAAGCCACGCGTAGTCCGGCATTCAGCGATGTGCGTGCCGCATTGGCAGTGCGAGCCGATGCGTAGGTGGCCGTCTTCATACCCAAAAAGCCGGAAAGTCCGGAAAAGAATCCTCCGGTAAGGAAAGCAATCGGCACCCAGGAGTTCTGCACTCCGAAACCGTATGCCATAATGGAGAAAAGGATAACCAGCCCCAGAAATACCCAGCCCACAATCTTGTATTGTTGACGAAGGTAAGACATAGCACCTTTGCGCACAGCAGCGGCAATCTTAATCATCTGAGGCGTACCCTCACTCTCTTTCATCATCTGACGATGGAAATACCAGGCAAAACAAAGTGCCATAATAGAAGCGGCTGGAACCAGCCAGAATAGGATTTGGTCCATAGCATTTATTCGTATTAAAAGGTTGAACGAAAGCCTAAAAATATTGATTTGAAACGAAATAAGCAAATGAAAAAGAAAAGAAATCCAAGCAAGCATGTATTTATACTGGCGAATAAAACAACAAGCAGTACCCTTTTTTACCTATTTTTTGTATTTAATGAGAAGAATAGAGCACATATAGATATATATTACAACTTTTATAGTACCTTTGCAACAAGTAAACAAGCTAAAAACAAAGGCATTATGAAACCAATCTATTCTAACCTGACATGCAAGATGCTGGCTTTGACATTATGCAGCATTATGCTGGCATTCCTATCCATAGGATGCGAACATGACGTCTACAATCCCGATAATGGAAAAGACGATGAGAAGACTCCCAACTCTTTTGATTTTTCTACGACATCTTCCATCCAAGTAAACGTAAAGTATGATGTCCCCGAAGGCTATAAAGTACTTTTTGAAATCTATCTTGAAGACCCGTTCACGATTGACAAAGATGGCCAGATTATAAAACGCACAGACCTGGAACCGGTCATCAGACGCATGACAGACGGTAACGGTGCATATAGCGGCAAGGAAATCATCAATTCGGACCATGGGGACGAAGCATATATCTATACTTCTTATATAGGGGTCCCCACCCTCTTCAAAACAGTTATTGCAGGAGATGCCATTACTGCCGACATCAAATGGGATTCCACCGATGATAATCCGCAAACACGGGCGGAGGGATGGCAGGCACCCAAAGGATACCATGTATTAGGAACATGGAGCTCCAAAGGATATCCTCATTATTTAGACACAGACAACAAAATCACAATTCCCGGTGATGTATTGACAATCATCAATACGACCTTGAAGGAAGGAGGCACATGCCCTAAGCAATACCGACAAGCCATAGATTTTGAAATCAATGATCCGGAAGGGCGCAATGCGGAAGTATCCATCCGGATAATAGGAGGAACCAGCGGTGCAGCGAGCGCCTTTGGCTATTATTGCTATAGGGCAGACGCATCTTTAAGTGAAATTAAAAAAGCCCCCAAATGCATTGTTTTTCCAAACACTCTGATGGATAATTATTATAATAAAAAGGCTTCCGGACTACAAGGTGGTGAAAGTGTAAAGCTTCATTACATAGACCCCGACGGAGTGGACCAAGGTACCGTATTTCCCAATGGAGTAAAAATCGGATGGTTCCTATTGAATGACAGCTTCTATGGTGGAAACAATAAGCCTTTCTACTCTACTACAAAGCTGAATGGGGACGGCCGTACACATACAGCCGCATTCCGCATCGATGATTTTGTCGTATTGTCCTTTGAAGATTGGACAGACCAAGACTATAATGATATACAATTCAACGTATGGTCCAACCCCATCGAAGCCATCATCAATCCAGATATTCCAGATATCAAACCTGACGGTGGCAACGAGGACAAGAAATACAGTCTGGAATACAAAGGAATCATCGCCTTCGAAGATAATTGGCCCAGAAAGGGTGACTATGACTTGAATGATGTTATTGTAAAATACCAGTCCGTATTGAACTTCAATGATGCCAATCAGGTCCTTTCTACAGAAGACACCTATGAGTTGCTTTGGTCCGGTGCCACTTTCAAAAATGGTTTCGCTTACCAACTGAATACAGAACGCAGCAATATGTCAACTGAAATATTGGAAGCCCTCACAAGTTTCAACGGACAAGGACTGGATACAGACCTTTCCAAAGCTACCGTCAATGTTTTTCTAAGTGCGCTCGATGTAACAGAGAGAAATACAAAAACCGCTACATATAAGATAAAGAACACCTTCAAGACTCCACTATCACACGAAACGCTTGGAATTCCCCCCTATAATCCATTCATCATGGTACATGACGAATTGAAAGAATCACGCATCGAAGTGCATTTGGTCAACTATCCTCCTACTGAAAAGGCAGACATGGCTCTATTCCATACCGAAGAGGATTTGTCCTCTGTACCGACAAGCTATTATGTAGCCAATGGCAACTATCCTTTTGCCATTCATCTAAGTGGAGCCACAAACTTCAATACTCCTGAAACCCACCCGATAGACAAGAGCTTTGAACATTTTATGGATTGGGTCAATTCCAATGGAACAGATTATAAGGATTGGTACAAATAACCGATAAAAGATACTCCTTATAAAGAAAATGGCAACCATTCACAGGGTTGCCATTTCTTATATCTTCCTATGTTGTAATATAGTAGAGCGAACTTATTCCACCGTTACAGCCGTACCGCATGCCGTAACCATCAACATGCTGCCACTGCCTCCTACCGTTTCATAGTCCAAGTCTACACCAATCACGGCATTGGCACCCATAGCACGGGCATGTTCTTGCATCTCGCGCAAGGCTATATCTTTAGCTTCGCGCAGCACTTCTTCATAAGAGCCGCTTCGCCCACCCACCACGTCGCGGATGCTGGCAAAGAAATCGCGGAATACATTGGCACCGATAATCGTTTCACCGGAAACGATGCCATAATAGCGGGTGATACGTCCACCCTCAATAGTCGGGGTTGTTGTTACTAACATAATTCATTTTTTTAGTTGTTGACATATTAGACGCAAGGAATGAAAGAAAGGTTGCAAAGCTTTGCTTTGGTCAGAACATCCGGCTGACACGAACTATACCTGCCACCAGCACATCTATCTCCTCCCGGGTATTGTAAAGCCCGAAAGATGCACGCACCGTTCCCTCTATGCCAAGACGCTGCATCAATGGTTGGGCACAGTGATGTCCCGTGCGTACGGCAATGCCAAGACGGTCGAGCAATGTACCCATATCAAAATGATGGATATCACCTACCAGAAACGATATGACACTACCCTTGTCTTCTGCCTCGCCGAAGATACGCATACCGGGAATCTCTTTCAGCCGTTGCATGGCATACTGGGTCAATTCGTGTTCATAGGCGGCAATCTTGTCCATCCCAATCTGCGAAACGTAGTCCAAAGCTTTGGCAAGTCCGGTAGTACCGATATAATCCGGCGTACCGGCTTCAAACTTGAAGGGCA
>ERZ827520.1642-NODE-1642-length-24588-cov-3.823014_pt1 | contig 24588 bp, 20 predicted proteins | sample MGYA00519581_ERZ827520 | MGnify/ENA primary metagenome ERZ827520 (study PRJEB31778, sample SAMEA3449339) | human gut metagenome | biome: human gut; feature: human-associated habitat; material: faeces | place: United Kingdom | collected 2010/2012 ...
TGACCATGGTGGAGGAGAACCCCGATCTGGCCTTCTACCGTCCCACGACCCAGGGCTACAACATGTTCATCGACGCCATGTGCATCCCCACCTGCTGTCAGGAGAAGGAAGCGGCGGAAGCCTTCATCAACTTCCTGTGCAGCCCGGAGATTTCCTCCGCCAACATGGAGTTTTTGGGCTACAGCGTCCCTTCCACCGCGGCGAAGGAGCTGATGGATCCGGAGGTCGCGGGCAGCAAGGTCGCCTACCCCGACGCGGACACCCTCACCACCGGCACCAGCTTCAACTTCCTGCCGGAGGAAACCTCCCGGTATATGGAAAGCCTGTTCATGGAAGTCCGCAACGGCTGATGGGCTTTTGACCTGCCGAAAAAAGTTCGTATAAACAGAAAGATTCCCGTCCGCAGATTGCGGACGGGATTTTTCTACGCAGATTTAAATCGCATTTCCCGGCTTCACTGGCTGTCCAAGCTCGCTTTGAATCGGGCGCACCATGCAGAACTGTTTCAGATGAAAATGCTTTTCCAGAACCTCGTAAATCTCAAACCCCAACTGCTGGTAAAGCGTCACGTTGTTGGGGTTGTGGGTCTCCAGCGACATCATCATGTGATGCTTGTCCGCGTAATCCACCGCCGCCTTCAGCAGCTTCACCGCAATGCCGTGGTGCTGCATCTGGGGGTCTACCGCCAGATAGATCACATGGAGACGGTTGTCCTCATGGAGCTGGGTCGTCCAGTGGGAGTTCAGGTAATCCCGTGCGGCAAAAAAGTGGAACAGGGTTTTGAGCGACGGGTCTTCCTTGATCAGCCATGCGTCCGTCTGCAATTCCGCTTCCAGCTCCGTAAAGTAGTATTGGAGGAAATGGTACGGCTCGGTCTCGTCGGAAACGACCAGAAGGCCGTTCAAATCCGGGCTGTCGGCAAAAATGTCGCAGTTTTTGTAGAATTCCTCCATGTCGCAGGCAAAGAGCTTCGGCAAAAGCTTCTTGCGGATATCCTCGTTGGGAATCAGGGTCTCATACAGCGGGTCGGAGGCAAAGCACTTGTTCAGCAGTGCCTGAAGCTTTGGCAGGTCTTTTTTTGTAACTTTGTATAATTCGCTTTCCATATATTCGTTCCTTTATCTTGGGAGGCAGTCGCGGAGCATCCGCTTCATTTCCTCCACACTGATGTTCAGACTGCCCACCAGATCCCGGTAGGCGCCCTCCTGGGCAGCGGCCGCGCCTTGCAGGAAGGCCGCTTCCGCGGTGTAGTCCGTAATGCCCTTGGCTTTCTTTTCCAGCAGACTCTTGACCGTTGCGTATAGGTTGATATACCCCACGATCCGGCGGTAGCCCCATTTCAGGCGCTCCTTGGGCTGGGAAAATACGTACTGGGTGAAGTGGCGGTACACCCGCTGCTCAAACAGGAAGGCATACCGGTTGTTGTCGATCTCATAGAGCTTTCGCAGTGCCGCAGAGAGATTTCCCGCCGCCAGGCTGTCCGCCGCGCCGTGGAGCAGCTCCAGGCTTTGCTGCAGGCTTTCCTGGGGGAACTGGACGTTGCCGTACCAGTCGATGCGGACAAAGGTGTCCTGGGTCTGCTGGAACAGATTCAAAAGCTGCCGCTCCAATCGACCGGCGTCCTCGCCGGGTGCCTGCCCCCGGTTGATGGCCGCCGCCCGGTCGTAAACCCGCTGGGCAAGCGCCGCCGCTTCGTCCAGCGCCTGAGCAAGGCTTTCGCCGTCAGCTTCCGTCCGGGCGCACCAGTCCAAGTCCAGAGCCTCCTTGGCTTTCTGGAAGGTTCCGGCAAAGTTCAGCGGCACGACCCTGGTTCTGTCAATGGCCATCAGCAGCAGACCGAACAGCTCATGGTGGAGACGGTACACGTCCTCGTCGTAGTAGGTGTCGTTGTCGAACTGGGAATGGTAGTGGGTCTCCATAAAGCTGCCGCCGGTGAAATCGTTGACCATGGAGGGAATGCCCGCAATGGCGATGGAAAAGTCGTCCGACCATGTTTCAATGGGGGCGGTGATCCGGGTTTCCTCCGGGTAGCCCTGCGTCAGCTCCGGGAGATTTTCCAGAAATTCCTCCAGAAAATCCACATATTCGTAGGTGCTGCGGATCCGCGCCCGGGTGCCGTGGGCAAGGGCGGGCAGCTCAAAGTTCAGGTCGGCAATGACCTGCCCCCGCCATTCGGGATGTACGGTGAACACCTGCTCATAAGCGCCGGTGGACCAGTCGAACTGAGAATCTGCCACGCCCCATTCCTCCGACGCCATGGCGCAGAAAAGGATGGTGTTCTCCGGCTGCCAGCCGGTCTCTACCAGTGCTTTGCCCATGCCCAGCATCATGGAAATGGCGGTGTTATCGTCCTGAAAGCCGTCAAAATAGGAGTCGTAGTGAGCGGAGAGCATGATCTTCCGGTCAGGGTTCCGGCCGGTCAGCTCGCCGATGATGTTGTAGGTGGTGCGGTCGCGCTCCACCCGGGTGCAGGCGTCCAGCGTAACGGCCACCGTCGCACTGTTCGCAAGCAGCTCCTTCAGCACCCCGGCGTCCTTCCGGGAAATGGAAAAGGCGGCGGCTTCGGGAGGGCCTGCGATATCCTGGGCGTTCAGCGCGGCGTCGTCCACCTCGCCGTAGCCCCCGGTCTGCACGGCGATCAGCGCCGCCGCACCCTTGAGGTGGGACTGATACACGGGGTAGTTGATCCACCATTCGTTCCGCTGATTGATCTCCACCAGCACCAGCTTCCCGTTAACGTCCAGCCCCTCGTAATCCGCTTCCGTGCCCTTGCCCGCATAGACAAGCTCGTAGGCGGTAGGGCCGTCCGTGACGAAATTCGTCTGATACGCGCCCAGCTGGACATGGCGCTCCCGTCCCCCGGCGTCGGTAAAAGACAGCTCCGCCTTCTCAAACTCCCACGCGTCCACGGTGATGGCGTCCTTCCATACTTTGGAAAAGCCGATTTTCTTCATCTCCGCCGCCAGCATGTCTCCCGTGGCGATCTCCGCCGGGGAGCCTGCGGTGCGGTAGCCCAGCACGGGGTTGGTGCAGTGCTCCTCCATCCGCTTTGCAAGGCGGTAGGAATAGCCGATATCCAGCTTTTCCAGATACCGCTGCGCCTGACTTGTCAAGGTCATCATCTCCTGTTTTCCCGCTTTTGGGAATTGTAGCATACTTAAAAGGCGTTGTACAGTGCCAATTTATCTAAAAAACGCGGCTTTGAAGCCGCGTTTTTTTCGTTAACTTTCAAGAGCCTGCAGCCGTCCCTGAATGATCTTCCCCACGGTCTGGGCAAACCAGCCCACGGAGGGCAGCCTGACCACATCCCGGCCGTAAATGGTGCGGGCGCTGCTTAAGTCGCCCTCCCGGCCGGAGAACAGGCAGAGCGGCGGATTGCCGTGTCTGCGCAATGCCGTCGCTTCTTCGGCAGCGTCGGCCACGGCGGGCCTGCCGCTGTAGTCCCGGCTGAAAAACTGATTCCCCGTGCCGGGGAGGCGGGTATCGTCGTTGGGGTTCGCGTCGGTGAGGATCAGCAAAAGCCGCTGCTGCTCCCCCGTCCGGCGCAGAAGCCAGTCCACTGCCCGCAGGGCAAGGCCGTCCCGGTTCCACCCGGCGGCAGCGAACTCGAAAATCCGGTTGTTGCCCTGATTTTCCCGGTAGTCCCGGTACTCCCGCAGCACCGTACAGCCGCTGACGGAGCAGTAGGACAGCACCCGGACAGGAATTGCGCACCGGGTCAGCGCTTCGGCCAGAATGTAGCCTTGCGTCGCCAGCTGCTCCTGCCGCCGGTTCTGGGAGGCGGAGGCGTCCAGCAGAATATCCACGATCAGGTCCCCAAGGGTATTGGGCTGCTGCCGGTCAAACACCCGGCCGTCCCCCAGAGCGGGGGCGCGCCATGCAAGCGCCGGGTTGACCCGTCCCGCGCGGCACCGCAGGCTCCCGTCCTCCTGAAGCAGCAGAATGGTATTTTGCAGCTGCTGGGCAAGGCGCTGGATCTCCAGCCGGTTCTGGGCAAGATGCGCCTGAAAATAGGCGCGGTTGCGCTCCGTCTGCTCCTGAATCTGCTCCCATTCCCGGGTGGGTGCCTCTCCGGTTTCCGGCGCTTCCCCTCGGGTGAAATGCAGCACACAGTTGCGGTGGTGGCCGGTGCAACAGGTTCGCTCCGCATCCGCCAGTTCCGCCGGGGTCAGCATGGACTTGCCGAAGCACGCGGCGGCGTATTTCCGAATCTCGTCCTTCCGGGCCTCCCGCCAGCCGAAAATGCGCCGCCCCAAAGAACGCAGTCCCACGCCGCCCTCCGGCGCGGCCTGCCCCAGACGGTGCAGCCCTCCCGGACGAAGCATCAGCCGGGCAAAGAAACCCAGATCCACCCGGTTAGAATTGAAGTGGTCAATTTCGTTGCGGAGATTCCGCCCGAAATATTTGAGGACGATCTGCTCCATCCGCGTCTGGATGGCCTCGGCGTCCCAGTCGGGGTCAAATTCCAGCGCGTCCAGAATCTGCTTTTCCCGGTCAGATTCCTCGCTGGGCAGCCCCAGCGCCCGGCGGAACCAGCCGATTTTCAGCCGATCCTGCTCGCTGTTCACGGAAAAATCCTGCTGTAACTGCCGCTGGGCATAGTCCCGCTGCAAAAAGGTCAGCGCCGGACGGGCGTCCCGGCACCTGAGATAGGCGCACCGTTCCAGCCCCAGCCAGAGCAGCTCACTTTGCAGCTCTCCCCCGGAGTGGCGCTCCAGTGCGGTGAACAGCAACTCCAGCTTCTTGTAATCATACAGCTGCCGCACAAGGCCGATGGCGGTGTTGAAATACAGCGACGCTTCCCCGTTGGGTTCATAGCCCCGGCTGCCTGTGGCGAAGCCGTAAGCGCCCGCGGCGTTCCATATCTGGTTGTCCGCCCGGCGGGCTTCCTGTTCCCCGATGTCCATATCAGTCTCCGAAGAACTCGTCCGCTTTCGCCGTTCTGGGGACACGCGCCCAGACCACGTCGGCGGTGAGCTGCCGTTCGAAGGGGTCGAATGCCTTGTTGATGATGCCCATTTCCAGTGCGGCTTCCGGGGAAAGTCCCCGTTCCATCAGCCGCAGGGCAGTCAGCAGTCCCCGCAGGTCCAGCGCCCGGGCGGAAATCTCCCCGCTGCTGCACTTGGCGCGCAGATCGTCGAACAACGCCGCCAGCTGCTGCGCCCAGCTCTTTTTCAGGCTCGGGAAGCCCCGCAGCAGGAGTTTGCACAGATCGTCCTGCCCGATTACCGGCATATCCACCACCACGAACCGGGAAACCAGCGCTTCGTTCAGCTCCCGGGTTCCGGCGTAGCCATAGTTCATGGTGCCGATGAACCGGGCCGCGTCGTCCAGCATTACGCGGCGGTAGCCCGGAATGTCAATGACCCGGCGGAAATCCAGCGTGGCGTGGAGCACGGCCAGCGCTTCGTTTTTCGCCATATTCACCTCGTCCAGAATGCCGAAGCCGCCAAGTCTCGCGCACTGGCACACGGGGCCTTCCCGGAAGCAGACCTCGCCTCCCTTCAGCGTATCGGTGCCGATGAGGGACGCCGCATCCACGTTGATGTGCATGGAAATGTCCCACACGGGGCGGCCGAACAGGGCGGCCAGATTCTCCGCCAGCACGTTTTTTCCGGTGGCCTTGGGGCCTGCCAGAAGCAGGTTCTCCCCGCACAGCACCGCCGCGGCGGCGGCTTCCCAGACGTCCTTGCCGTAGTATACAAATCGGGGGTTTGGAATCCGGCCGCGTACTTCCTCCGCCACGCCGTGGGCGTCCCGGAAGGAACGGACTTCTGCAAGCAGGTGCCTGTTCACGCCCTCAGCTTCCAGTTCTTTCCAAATATCCATGACAAATCCCTCCTCGCAACGTTCCTCTTCTATTTTAGCATGATGCACGGCATTTGCAAGGAGAATCTTTCCCTTTCAGCTTGCGTGTGGAAAAGGTTTCCTGTATAATAGGTTACATTCATACACTTTGGAAAGAAGGGGTACCTATGGAGAAGATCAGGCAATTTCTGGCGCGCAAAGACGTGGTGTTTACCCTCCAGCGCTACGGGATCGATGCGCTGGGGGCCATGGCACAGGGACTGTTCTGCACGCTGCTGGTGGGAACCATCCTCAATACTCTGGGACAGCAGTTCGGCATCGGGTTTTTGACACGGATCATCGTCACCGTGGGCAAGGGTGAGGGCGCAGTGGGCTATACCATCGGCGGCCTTGCCTCCGCCATGGTCGGCCCCGGCATTGCCGTGGCCATCGGATTTGCGCTGCACTGCCCGACGCTGGTGCTGTTTTCCCTAATCCCCGTGGGCTTTGCCGCCAACGCCATGGGCGGCGCGGGCGGACCGCTGGCGGTATACGTCGTCGCCATCGTCGCGGCGGAATGCGGCAAGCTGGTGGCAAAGGAGACCAAAATCGACATTCTGGTGACGCCCATCGTGACGGTTCTGGCCGGCATCGGCATTGCGCGTCTGGTAGCAGCGCCCATCGGTACGGCGGCCAGCGCCGTAGGCAGCTTCATCAAGTGGGCAACGGTGCTTCAGCCCTTTTTCATGGGCATTGTGGTATCCGTCGCCGTGGGCGTGGCGCTGACGCTGCCCATTTCCTCCGCCGCCATCTGCGCAGCGCTGGGACTGACAGGGCTTGCCGGCGGCGCCGCCGTGGCAGGGTGCTGCGCCCAGATGGTGGGCTTTGCCGTGATGAGCTTCCGGGAAAACGGCTGGGGCGGTCTGGTCGCTCAGGGCATCGGCACCAGCATGCTGCAAATGCCCAACATTGTGAAGAACCCCCGTATCTGGATACCGCCCACACTGGCATCGGCCATCACGGGGCCGCTTGCCACATGCCTGTTCCATCTGGAGATGAACGGCACGGCAGTCTCCTCCGGCATGGGCACCTGCGGCTTTGTCGGGCAGATCGGCGTTTACACGGGCTGGATCAACGATATTGCCAGCGGCGCAAAGACGGCCATCACCGCCATGGACTGGACAGGCATGGCGCTGATCTGCTTCGTTCTTCCGGCGGTGCTGAGCTGGGTTTTCTGCCTGATCCTCCGGAAATGGGGCTGGATCGGGGAAAACGACCTGAAATTGGAGCTGTGAAGAATTCCCCCGCCGCGTCGGAACATCCGTGCGGCGGGGGAATTTTGATTGCTTTACGCGCCGAACACCTTTGTGTCCAGATGCCGCTTTTTGACGGCGTAAAACAGCACCGTGCCAAAGGTCAGGAGCACCGCCAGCTCTCCCAGCGCCACGTACAGCGCGTTGAGGAAGAAACCGCCGCCGATGTATACCGTCAGTTCCCAGCCTACCAGCAGTGCGTTGAACAGTGCGGGCATCGCCATCCCAACCAGAGGATAGCCCTTCACCGTGACCCGCCGGGTCAGCCACATCCCCCCGGCCGCCAGAAGCGTCGCAAGACTGCCCACGAGAAAATCCAGCGGCAGTGCGGCGGCATAGGTGATGTTGAAAACCAGACAGCCCACCGTCAATCCGGGAATCGCTGCCGGGGTGAAAAAGGAAAGCACACACAGCGCCTCGGACAAGCGCATCTGGATTGCCCAGGTGGTGGAACCGGGAAGCAGAACATTCTGCAGGTGGGTCAGTACAGCGTACAGCGCCGCAATGACGGCGGCATGGGTCAGAAATCTGGTGTTTTTCGACATGGTGTTCCTCCAAAATAGAAATTGGGGACAGCGCAAGACCGTCCCCAACAAAAAATGAGCGCATAGCGCCCATCGGAAATCCCTAGTTTTGTTTACCGACAGGATGGTCACGAACTGTCCTATGAAATTTCTCTCATTATACACATTGACGGCAGAAAAGTCAAGGTTGCATTTTCCCTGAATATCTGATATTATGACACGGCACGCAACAACAAGGAGATGGTAGTTTATGGCAAGAAACAACACCCCGGTGGACAAGAACTCCCGGGAGTACCTGCTGCGTCAGGTGGCCAACGGACGTTACAGTCTGTTGCTGATCGTCATTCTCACGGTGGTCAATCTGATCATGACGATTCTGGACACGAACACGTATTTCCTGTTCTCCGCTTCCGTACCGTACTATCTGGTATTCGTGGGGATGGGCATAGAGAACGGCTTTGTGGACGGTGCCTGGAATGTCAAAGGAACGCTCACCTACACGGGTCTGGTCATCGCGCTGGTCATTGTGGCGGTGTATCTGCTGTGCTGGCTGCTGAGCAAGAAGCGTGCCGGTTGGCTGACGGCGGCGCTGGTGCTGTTCATCATCGACACCGTGGCGCTGGTGGTCATTACCTTTGCTCTGTATGATAGCCCCATGGGCAAGCTGGTGGATTTCCTGCTGCACATCTGGGCCATCGTAGAGCTGGTTCTGGCGGTACGCGGCAGCAGGAAGCTCAAGGAACTTCCTCCCACGGAGGAACCCCGGAACGTCTGCACCGGACCGGAATTCTAGTTTCATACATGCAGGAAGCTCCCTCGAAAAGAGGGAGCTTCTTGATTTTATGCCAGATAAATCGCCTTGCAGGCCAGCATGGTTTCGTAGCAGTCCAGCTTGGAGACCAGCTCCAGGGGCGCGTGCATGCTGAGCACCGGCACGCCTGCGTCCACGGTGACGATGTTCCGGTTGGCCATGTAGGCCGCCACGGTGCCGCCGCCGCCCTGATCTACCTTGCCCAGCGTCGCGATCTGCCAGATGACGCCCGCCTTGTCCAGCGTGGAGCGGACATGACCCATAGCCTCGGCGGAAGCGTCGGACGCGCCGCCCTTGCCCCGGGAGCCGGTGTACTTGCAGATGGCAACGCCGTAGTTCAGCTGGCTGTTGTTCCGCTTGTCGCAGGTCTCCGGCCAGTTGGGGTCAAAGGCGTTGGAAACGTCGGCGGACAGGCAGAAGGAATTGGCGAAGCAGTCGGACAGCTTGACGCCCTGAGCGTCACACAGCCCCTCCATGAAATGTTCAAAGTAGTGGCTCTGCATACCGGAAATACCCACGGAGCCGATCTCTTCCTTGTCGGCAAGGATGCACACGGCGGTCTTTTCGGGCATGTCCAGAGAGAACAGGGCTTCCAGCTCGGCGTAAGCGCAGACCCGGTCGTCGTGGCCGTAGGAGCTGAGCAGGCTGCGGTCAAGACCCGCTTCCCGGCAGCGTCCCGCGGGAACCACCGTCAGCTCGGCGGAGAGGAAGTCGCTCTCCACAAGGCCGTACTTCTCGTTCAGCAGCTTCATGATGTGCAGCTTCACGAGGTCAGAGCCATCGCCCTCCAGCGGCTCGGAGCCGAGGATCACGTTCAGCTGCTCGCTCTCGATGATCTTCCCCGCAGGCTTCTGCATCTGATCCGCCGCCAGATGGGGCAGCAGGTCGGAGACCATCAGGATGGGGTCGCCCTCGTCCTCGCCGATGGTGACCGTGACCACAGCGCCGTCGGCACGGTACACCACGCCGTGGAGCGCCAGAGGAATGGTCGTCCACTGGTATTTCTTGATGCCGCCGTAATAGTGGGTCTTCAGGTAGCTGATCTCAGAATCCTCGTACAGGGGGTTGGGCTTGATGTCCAGCCGGGGGGAATCCACGTGGGCGGCGCAGATGTTCGCGCCCTCGCCCAGAGACTTGGTGCCGACGACGGCCAGAGCGATGGATTTATTGCGGTTGTTGTAGTAAATTTTGTCGCCGGGCTTGGTTTCCATGCCGGGGGCGAAGGGCTTGTAGCCCAGCTTCTCGGCTTCCCGAACGGCCCAGGCGGTAGCCTCCCGCTCGGTCTTGCATTCGCTCATGAACGCCATGTAGCGCTGAGCATAGCCTTCCATTTCATCCCGCTGGGCGTCAGTGAGCCGGGTGTAGCCGTTCTTGGGCGATGCCAGCAGGGAATTGCGCAGTTCTTCTGTGGTCATGTTGCATCCTCCTATGTTTCTTTCCGCCTCCGCCATCAGGCGGGGCGTTACGTTTGGGTAGGTCAGATTTTCCGGCAGCGCCGAAAACAGTCTGACTTCCCCGATCTCGCTTTCCGGCAGGGGTTCCAGACGGCGAACCGCCGCGAAAAACACCATGCCGTTGGCGCTGCTTTGGGAATCGAAGCCGCGGTAGTCGCAGACCGGGTAAAGCTCCGCGTTCCGGACGCCGCTTTCCTCATACAGCTCCCGTCGGGCAGCCTGCATGGGCGTTTCTCCCGGCTCGATGTGGCCGCCCTGGGTTTCCCATGTGTCCCGCTCCCTGTGCCGGCTGAGAAGCCACTTCCCGTCGTACCGGGAGCAGACGACAACGAAGGTATATGTTCCCAGCGTTCCCGTCGGGTGGACGGTGCATTGCAGCGACTTGCGGCGCTCGCTCGCTGGATCCATTATACCAATTCCCCGCAAAAACGCAAGGCATTTTTCCCGGAATTCCGACGCTGACCCGGTGTTTTCCAACACAAAGCCGCATTTTTCCCGGAACCAGCTCTCCTCCGGCTGGGCGGCGATGCGGCGGCGGGCATAGTCTTCCGGAATACCGTCCCGGCGCATGAGGCGGCGAACCCGATCTTCCACCGGGGCGGTGACGGCGACCGTCACGTCGCACAGCCCGGCAAGCCCGCCCTCAAACAAGGCGATGGCGTCGATGGCAGCAAGCGCGGGCTTTTCCCCGAGGCGGCGAAGCACCTCCCGCTTCACGGCGGCGTGGGTGATTCTATTCAAATCCAGCAGAGCGTTTTTGTCGGAAAATACCAAATTCCCAAGCTTTTTCCGCTGCAAAACGCCGTCCTCCACCGTGCCGGGGAAGCGTTCTTCGATGGCCGCAAGGAGGGACGCGTCCCGCGTCAGCAGCTCGTGGTAGATGGCGTCGCAGTCCAGAACCACCGCGCCCCGCTCCTTCAGAACGTTCAGCAGGGTGGTTTTTCCACAGCCGGTGCCGCCGGTGATGCCGAGAATCATGCTTCCTCCTCCGCGTCCACGATGTGGAACGCCGCGGCCTTTTTCAGCCGGTTCTGCACGGCGTAGGCCACACCGCCCCCCACCGGGCACCGGGCATAGACCTGATGGATACCGGGGTCGTCCAGCTCCCGCAGGGCGGCAAACAGGCCGGCGGACAGGGTGTTGACGTCCGCCTCCCGGCCGTAGGACAGGGGACTGCACCCGGCGTACAGGGGCAGCTCTTCTTCAAAGCACAGCACCCGGTCGCCGGGGGTGAAATGGCGGCGGATGTAGGCGGCGGCCTTTTCCCGGCTGCCGGAGACAATGACCACCGGCTCCGCCGGGGCGTAATGGCGGTATTTCATGCCGGGGGCTTTCACCACGGCGTCCTTGTCGATCTGGGCGGTGACGGCCTTGTCGATGACCAGATCCCCCAGAACGGAGATCAGTTGCTCCGGGGTGATCCCGCCGGGGCGCAGCAGCCGGGGGCGGTCTTCCGTCAAATCCACGATGGTGGACTCCACGCCCACCCGGCATGGGCCGCCGTCCACGATGGCGGCGATTTTTCCGTCATGGTCGTGGAGGACGTGTTGGGCGGTGGTGGTGGAGGGCTTTCCGGAAATGTTGGCGGAGGGAGCAGCGATAGGAACCCCCGCAAGGCGGATGATCTCCCGGGTCACGGCATTGTCCGGGCAGCGGACGGCCACGGTGGAAAGTCCTCCGGTGGTGCGCCGGGGAACACAGTCCCGTGCGGGCAGCACCATGGTCAGCGGTCCCGGCCAGAATTTTTTCGCCAGTTCGTAAGCCGCCCCGGGCACGTCGTGGCAGAACAGTTCGATCTGCTCCGCGCCGCAGATGTGCAGAATCAGGGGGTTGTCCTGTGGACGACCCTTGGCTTCAAAAATTTTCGTCACGGCAGCTTCGTCCAGACCGTTTGCGCCCAGACCGTAAACCGTCTCCGTGGGGATCGCCACCAGTTCCCCCCGGCGAATCAGGTCAGCCGCAATTTGGGGCGTTTCCGCGTCCAATGCGGACAGAAGAAGTGTCTTCATCAATACACCTCCAATTGAAATAAGGGGCAAAGATGGGCAGCCGCTTTTGTTTGCGGCTGCCCATCAGAGACTGGTAAAAATTAGACAGTGGGCTGGTTGGCAGCCTCGATGATCTTGACAAACTTCTCGGGAACCAGAGACGCGCCGCCGATCAGACCGCCGTCGATGTCGGGCTGTGCCAGCAGCTCGAAGGCGTTCTTGTCGTTCATGGAGCCGCCGTACAGGATGGAGATCGCGCGGGCGTTCTTGGAGGAGTACAGCTTGCGCACCACGGTACTCGCAGACCTCTTCCGCCTGCTCGGGAGTGGCGGTCAGGCCGGTGCCGATGGCCCAGATGGGCTCGTAGGCGATGATGACCTTGCGGATCTTGTCCTCGGGAACGCCAGCCAGACCCAGCTTGATCTGCATGGTGATCCACTCGGTGGTGATGCCGCTCTGGCGCTGCTCAAGGCTCTCGCCGCAGCACATGATGGGGGTCAGGCCGGCGTTCAGGGCAGCCAGAACCTTGGCATTGACATCGGCGTCGGTCTCGCCCATGGCGCGGCGCTCGGAGTGGCCGATGATGACGTACTTGCAGCCGGCGTCCACCAGCATATTGGTGGCGATTTCACCGGTGTAAGCGCCGGAGGCGTTGGCGTTGCAGTTCTCGGCGCCGATGCCTACCCGGGTCTCACGCATGGCGCGGACAGCGGCGGGAATGCACACGGCGGGAACGCACAGAGCCACGTCGCACCAGCGGCCCTTGGGCAGAATGGCCTTCAGCTGGGTCATAAACTCCTTGGTCTCGGAGGGGGTCTTGTTCATCTTCCAGTTGCCGGCGATAACGGTCTTACGGTATTTTCTGTTCATGATTCCATTTCTCCTTTTATTGATAGAGATGTTAATAGAAACTCGATTCCCGGATTACTTATCTTCCAGGCAGGCGATGCCGGGCAGCTCCAGACCTTCCAGGAATTCCAGAGAAGCGCCGCCGCCGGTGGAAATGTGGGTGATCTTGTCGGCAAAGCCCAGCTGCTCGCAGGCCGCAGCGCTGTCGCCGCCGCCGACGATGGTGGTGGCGCTGGAATCTGCCAGAGCCTGCGCCATGGCGATGGTGCCCTTGGCCAGAGTGGGATTCTCAAACACGCCCATGGGGCCGTTCCAGACGACAGTCTTAGCGTCCTTCACAGCGGACGCGAACAGAGCGCAGGTCTTCTCGCCGATGTCCAGGCCTTCCTTGTCGGCGGGGATGGCAGCGGCGTCAACGGTGGTAACGTCGATGGGGCCGTCGATGGGGTCGGGGAAGGAATCGGCAACGACCACGTCCACAGGCAGGAGCAGCTTGACGCCCTTGGCTTCCGCCTTGGCCATCATGTCCTTGCAGTAGTCGATCTTGCTCTCGTCCAGCAGGGACTTGCCAACGGCGTAGCCCTTGGCGGCCAGGAAGGTATAAGCCATGCCGCCGCCGATGATCAGGGTGTCCACCTTTTCCAGCAGGTTATTGATGACGTTCAGCTTGTCGGAGACCTTTGCGCCGCCCAGAACAGCGACGAAGGGACGCTCGGGGTCGGACAGGGCCTTGCCCATGATGGAAACTTCCTTCTGAACGAGGAAGCCGCTGACGGCGGGCAGATAATCGGCCACACCGGCGGTGGAAGAATGGGCGCGGTGGGCAGTGCCGAAAGCGTCGTTGACGAACACGTCCGCCAGAGAGGCCAGAGCCTTGCTCAGCTCGGGATCGTTCTTGGTCTCGCCCTTCTCAAACCGGGTGTTCTCCAGCAGCATCACGTCGCCGTCCTTCAGCGCGGCGGCCTTGGCCTTGGCGTCCTCGCCTGCCACGTCGGCGGCCATGATGACTTCCTTGCCCAGCAGCTCGCTGATGCGCTTCGCCACGATCTTCAGGCTCAGCTCGGGCTTCCATTCGCCCTTGGGCTTGCCCATGTGGGAGCAGAGGATGACCTTTGCGTTGTGGTCAACCAGATACTTGATGGTGGGCATGGCGGCGACAATCCGCTTGTCGGAGGTGATGACGCCGTTCTTGGTGGGAACATTGAAGTCGCAGCGGCACAGGACCCGCTTGCCGGCTACGTCGATGTCCTCGATGGACTTTTTATTGTAGTTCATGATAACTCCTCCATATTCTCGGGAGGTCACTCCCGCATTTTACCAAAGTCGCGCAAATTGGGAAACGACAGCTGACGCAGTGCCTCGTAGACGGTGACGGCAACCGCATTGCTCAGATTCAGGCTCCGGGCATCCGGACGCATGGGAATGCGAACACACGCGTCGTAGTGCGCCCGAAGGAAGTCCTCCGGAAGTCCCTTAGTCTCCTTCCCGAAAAACAGGTAGCAGCCGTCGTGAAAGGCAGCCTCGGTATAGCTCCTCGGCGCTTTCGTGGACAGACACCACATTTCCTCCACCTGATTCTTCGCGAAGAAGTCCTCCAGATTTTCGTAGTCCCGAACCTCCACCATGTGCCAGTAATCCAGACCCGCACGGCGGACGGCCTTTTCGGAGATGTCAAAGCCCAGCGGCCGTATCAGGTGCAGACGGCAGCCTGTTGCGGCGCAGGTGCGGGCGATATTGCCGCAGTTCTGCGGTATCTCCGGTTCCACCAGAACAATATTCAGCACGCAAATCACCCCGGTGGCAGTCGCGTCGGACTGTTTTCTCAAAATCCGCTCGTCTTCTATTGTAAGTCAAACGGGCGGTAAAATCAATCGGAAAAAATGTTAATTTTCAACTTTTTTATAGTATTCACATAAAAAATGGACATTGGGGCAGAATTTTGTGAATAATGCAGAAACTTGCATAATTTGTGCCGTTTTTTCGGAAAAATCCCCGCCGATGCAGGAAAAAACGTTTCCAAAAAATCAACCGGGAACCCGGACAAAATCCCGGTTCCCGGTGAAATTTCGCTACATTATGGTTCAGAGCAGTTTTTCCTTGTTCCGCAAGGGAAATCCGTTATTTCCCCACGCGTCCGTACAGCTTTGTGGCAGCGTAAATTCTCGCGGCCAGAGCGTCGGAGTCAAAGCCCTTTTCCGCGCGCCACGTCCAGTTGGCGCTGGACAGCGTACCGGGAAAGTTCATCCGAGCTTCCTTGCCCAGTTCCAGATAGTCCTGCATCTGCACCACGCACAGCCGGGACACGGAACCCATGCAGCCGCGAATCATGCCCCGGATATAGCCCTCCTCCCGGTTCAGTCCGAGATAGGTTTTCGCGCAGGCCACATCCTCCGGCGCGGCTTCGTCAAACCACTGCTTCAGGGTCACGTTGTCGTGGGTGCCGGTGTAGCACACGGAGTCCACGGGGTACAGGTGGGGCATGTAGTCGCTTTCCTCCCGGGAGTCGAAGGCAAATTCCAGAACCTTCATGCCGGGATAGCCGGAGTCCTGCTGCAGCTTCCGCACCTCGGGGGTGATAAAGCCCAGATCTTCGGCAATGAATTCCAGATTGGGCAGAGCCTGCTGAATGGTGCGGATGAAGTCCATTCCGGGGCCTTTCACCCACTTGCCGTTCCGCGCGGTGGTATCTCCTGCGGGCACCGACCAGTAGCTTTCAAAGCCGCGGAAATGGTCCAGACGGATAACATCGTACAGCTTTCCGGCAGCCGTCAGGCGCTGAATCCACCAGAAATAGTGAGTCTGCGCCATCTTTTTCCAGTCGTAAATAGGGTTGCCCCAGAGCTGACCATCCGCGGTGAAGGAATCCGGGGGGCAGCCCGCCACCTGTTCCGGATGGCGGCTTTCGTCCAGCTGGAAGAGTTCCGGATTTGCCCACACGTCTGCCGAATCCAGCGGCACGTAAATGGGAACGTCTCCGATAATGCGGACGCCCTTGGCATTGGCGTAGCTGCGCAGCGCCTTCCACTTCCTGTCAAATTCGTACTGAACAAAGTATTGCAGCCGGATCTCATCGGACAGCTCCCGGCGCTTTTCCGTCAGAGCGTCAGCCTTTCGCAGACGCAGGGCTTCCGGCCAGTCCAGCCATGGCTTGCCGCCGAGGGTGTCCTTCAACGCCGTGAACAGAGCATAGTCTTCCAGCCAGTTCCGGTTCTGCTCCACGAAAGTCTCATAGGCACCATCCGGCGTGAAGCGCTGAAACGCCTGCCGCAGCACGTTCATCCGATGAGCGTACATGGCTCCAAAATCCACCCGCGCCGGATTGCTGCCCCATGGAATGTTCTGGATTTCCTCTTTTTTCAGCAGTCCCTCGTCTGCCAGCCTGTCCAGATCGATGAGATAATGGTTGCCCGCGCAGGCGCCCAGAGACTGATAGGGGGAATCGCCGTAGCCCGTGGGGGTCAGGGGCAAGATCTGCCAGTACCGCTGCCCGGCCCTGACCAGAAAGTCCACAAAGGCATAGGCGTCCTTCCCCATGGTGCCGATGCCGTAAGGGGCCGGCAGGGAGGTAATATGCATCAAAATTCCGCTTTCGCGCATTGCAATGGTCTCCTTAATTGATACCGCTTTACGTTCTTATCGAAAAACAGCATCTGTGATATGTGATCGTTCATTAAAATGCTCAATTCGGAATTGAGCATTTTAATGGATTATCAGTGTGAAATTTCCCGGATGCTCTCCCGGGAGAGGATCTCAAAGGGTACCGTCTCGTGACAGGCGGGCGCGTTCCGCTCGATATTCCCCAGCAGAATTTCCACGCTGCGCTTTGCCAGCAGGGAAACGGTCTGACGGACGGTGGCCAGTCTCGGCACCAGGAAGCTGCTCAGCGGCAGGCCGTCCACGCCCATGACCGACACGTCCTCCGGCACCTGCAGGCCGTTGTCCTGCAAGGCGCGGATGGCGCCGATGGCCATCACGTCGGCGGTGGCGAAAATCGCGGTGAACCGGCAGCCCTTATCCAGCAGCGCCTTGGTCGCCTGATACCCCGCCTGGTAGGAATAGCGCACGCCCTGATAGTCCCGCTTGGGGTCGAAGGGGATGCCGTGGGCAGTGAAGGACTGCATACAGCCCTCGTAGCGCAGACGGCTGGTGTCGGAAATGGCCCGGTCGCCGCCGATGATGGCGATACGGCTATGTCCCAGACGAATCAACGTATCCATGGCGCTGCACGCGGCCTCCCGGTCGTCGGTGGAGACGCTGGACAGGTTGTCAAAAGACAGCATGGAGGCGTCGTTGGTGACCACGACACAGGGAACGTCAATGCCCCCGAAATCCCGGATGAAATTCTCGTTGTTGCCGCCGAGGAACAGGATGCCCAGAGGCTTCTTTTCCCGGCACAGCTGCGCGGCTCGGCGCACTTCGTTTTCGTCCTCGTCCATGTAGTCCACCACCAGCTGGTAGTGGGTCTGGGCGATCAGGGTCTGGATGGACTCCACCATCTCCCCGAACAGCTCGTTGCCGATACCCTTGACCACCACCAGAATGGTGGTGGAGTGGTGCTGCTTGAGCTGCTTGGCGTTGACGTTCAGCTGAAAGCCGCTTTCGGCGGCGGCCTCCAGGATTTCCTGCCTTGCCCGCTCGCTGACGTTGGGATGATTGTTCAGCGCCCGGGAAACGGTGCCGACGGCATAGCCGGTCTTTGCAGCCAGATCTTTGATTGTCATGGCATCCGCCGCCCCTCTCTTTTCGGAATCTTTGAAATACCCACCGGCTGTTTACACAGCCGGTGGGTAAAAATCAGTTACGGGAACTTAGCCCTTCACCGCGCCGGCAGCGACGCCCTTGATGATGTACTTCTGGCAGAACAGGTAGACAATGATGATGGGCAGAATGGCCATCATGATGACCGCCATGGTCGCGCCCAGATCCACGGTGCCATAGCTACCCTTCAGATACTGAACATGGATGGGGATGGTGCGGTACTTGGTGATGTCCAGAACCAGATACGGCAGGAGATAGTCGTTCCAGACCCACATCAGTTCCAGAATACCCACGGAAATGAGGGTAGGCTTCAGCATGGGCAGCACCACGTTGAAGTAGGTGCGCACGGGACCGCAGCCGTCAATGGACGCCGCTTCCTCGATTTCCAGAGGCAGGCTCTTGACGAAGCCCACGAACATGAAGATGGCAAGACCCGCGCCGAAGCCCAGATAGATCACGGGAATCGTCCAGGGGGTGTTCAGCTTCAGGGAGTCGGCAGTGGAGGTCAGGGTGAACATGACCATCTGGAAGGGGACGATCATGGAGAACAGGCACAGATAGTAGAAGAACTTGGCAAAGCCGCTCCGCACCCGGGCAATGTACCACGCCGCCATGGAGCAGCACAGCAGGATCAGCGCCGTGGAAACCACGCTGATGAACAGGCTGTAGCCCACGGACTTGAGGAAGGGGTAATTGCCGAAGGTCATACCCTTGACATAGTTGGCAAAGCCCACGAAGCTCTCCGAATTGGGCAGGGCAAACACGTCCAGATTGATGGCATTGTTGGACTTCAGGGAGTTGACGACAACCTCGTAAATGGGCATGATCCACACAAGGCAGATCAGCACGAAGGCAACGGTCAGCACCGTGCTGCCGGCGGAATACTCTTTGGTTTTCATTCTGTCTTTACGCATCACTGCTGCACCTCCTTGCGGCGGGTCGCGGCCTGCTGGGCAATGGCCAGAACGGCCACCAGAATAAAGAAGATAACAGCCTTTGCCTGGGCAACGCCGTGCCAATTCTTATTGATGTTGTAGGTGGAGTAAATGTTCAGCGCCAGCAGCTCTGTCTGGTTGAACTTCGCGCCGTTCTGAATAATGCTGGGCAGGCCGCCGGTCAGCGCCAGGTTCTGGTCGAACAGCTTGAAGGAGTTGGTCAGAGTCAGGAAGGTGCAGGTGGTGATGGAGGGCATCACGTTGGGGATGATGACCCTGAACAGCGTCTGGCTGCCGCTGGCGCCGTCAATTTCGGCGGCCTCCAGCATGTCTCCGGGAACTGCCTGAAGTCCGGCAATGTAGATGATCATCATATAGCCGATCTGCTGCCAGGCCACCAGAATGACCAGACCCCAGAAGCCGTAGGTGGCGTTGGCGGTGAGGTAGGTGGAATAGTTCCGCAGAATGCCGTCAAAAATCATGCTCCATATGTAGCCCAGCACCACACCGCCGATCAGGTTGGGCATGAAGAACACGGTGCGAAACAGGTTGGAGCCGCGCATCTTCTGGGTCAGGGCATAGGCGATGAAGAAGGCCAGCACATTGATCAGGAGAATGGAGACCACGGCAAAAAATGCGGTGTTCTTGAAGGCGTTCCAGAAGCTGACGTCCGTCCAGATTTTGGAATAATTCGTCAGGCCGACCCATTTGGCATCCTTGGGAATATTGAAGGTGCAGAAGGACAGGTAGATGCCCTGCAAAAACGGCCAGACGAAGCCGATGCAGAAGGCAGCGAACACGGGGAGGATGAACAGCGGCGCCCACCGCTGAATGGGACGGCGGATCAGTCGGCTGTTCAGCCCGGCGCCGTCATTTTTTTTGCTCAATGAGATTCCCTCGCTTTCCTGTATTGTATTTTTATTATATTTGGCTGCTTACCAAAATAACCGTGTCAGAACGGAACTGCGTTCCGGTGCTGCCGCGCAGGACAGGAGGCTGCATCCGCCCAAAAGCCGACGTACCCTCCCACCCTGTGCAGGCCGGGACATTCAAAGGGGCGGGCTTACCGCCCGCCCCTCTGGGTTTCAGTTGTGGTGTGCCGATCAGCCGTTCACAGTCTTGTACTCGATGGCCCAGCCGTCAACGAAAGCGGTCTTAACAGCTTCCCAGTTGGCGTCGGTGGGATCAGCGGAGTAAGCGGCCAGAGCGGTGACAACGGTAGCTCTCCAGGAGTCCACGTTGGGGGTGTAGTTGAACGCCCAGGTCACAGCGTACTTGCCGTCAGCCAGCAGCGCGTTGCCGTCAACGATGAACTTGTTGGCAGAAGCGGGGCAGCTCTTGAAGGGAACAGCGCCCAGCTGCTCGACCAGGACAGCGGATGCGTCGGGATCGGTGACCAGCCAATACAGGAAGTCCAGAGAAGCCTGGATGTCCTCTTCCTTGGCCTGGCTGTTGATCGCCCAGCAGTTCTCGGTGCCGGAGCACAGGCCGGCCTTCTCTTCGCCGTCAACGCCGCAGTAGATGGGGATCATGGCGATCTCGTCGGGGTTCAGGTTGAACTTGTCGGCGGTCAGGGCCGCGTACTCCCAAGTGCCGTTCTGGTAGAAGACAGCCTTGCCTTCGCCGAACTCAGCCTCGGACTGGTCGCCGGTGGCGGTGGACAGAGCGGTGGGGTCAGCGGCGGAATCGGTGATGTACAGATCCCAGATGTTGCGGAAGTTGTCCAGGTAGGTGCCCTTGATCTCGGCGGGCTGCTCGGTCACGCCGTCGTCACGGAACTCATAGTAGAGGGGCATGTTGGCCAGGTGACCGGAGAAGCGCCAGGAAGAGGAGCCGTCCAGGCCGGCGGAGGAGAAGGCGTCGAAGCCCAGCTCAGCGGCGCGGGCGTGGATGTCGTCAGCGACGGCCTTCAGGGACGTGAAGTCCTTGATCTCATCCAGAGAGTGACCGGCATCGGCCAGCAGCTTGGTGTTGACGATGATACCGAAGGACTCGTAGCAGTAGCCCATGGCCTTCAGCTCACCGGCCTCGTTGTAGAGGTTGAAGTCGTTGGTGGCCAGCTCGCCGGCGAGAGCCGTTCCGGTCAGATCCAGAGCGTACTCATCCCAGTCCTTCAGGCCGGACATGTTGCCGATGTTGTAGATGGTGGGAGCGCCGTCCTTGCCCATCTGGGCGTTCAGGGTGTTGGAGTAGTCGCCGGAAGCAGCGGTCACGACCTTGACAGGCACGCCGGTCTTCTCGGTGTAGCTGGCGGCCAGACCCTGCAGAGCCTGGTCGAACTCGGGCTTGAAGTTCAGGTAGTAGACGGAACCGGCAGCGGCAGGCGCGTCGGTCTTGGCCTCGGTGGCGGGAGTGTCAACCTTGGCTTCGGTGGGAGCCTTGGTCTCGGTAGTGGTCTTGGAGCCGCAGGCGGCCAGACCCATTACCATGACAACTGCCAGCAGCAATGCAATCAGCTTTTTCATTTGTGTTTCCTCCTATTTTCGTTCCGGCAGAGCCGGATGGTGGTTTGGAAACGATTCCAACGTTTCCATGTCAACATCATAGCGCACTTTATCCAAAAGTGCAACTGAAATTTTTTCTTATTTGAAAGTTCTGCATATTCAACAATTTTCGGTGCGCTGTTTTGGTGATTATTTCGGCTATCCCGGGATTTGCGGCCGTTTTTACCGATTTGCAGGCGGCGCCGCCACTTTTTGGGTGACGGCGCCGCGGATGTTACTTCTTATATAAGATGCGAATGGAATTCAGAACGCACAGCAGCGCCACGCCGGAATCGGCGATCACCGCCAGCCACATGGAGGCATAGCCGCACAGGCCGAGGATCATGACGGCCAGCTTCACCGCCAGAGCGAACACCACATTCTGCCACGCAATCCGGGCGGTCTGTCTGGAAATGCGGAGCGCCTGCGGCACCGCCGCCACGTCGGAGGTCATGAACACCACGTCCGCCGCCTCGATGGCCGCGTCCGCGCCGCTGCCCATGGCCGCGCCTACGTCCGCACCGGCAAGCACGGGGGCGTCGTTGATGCCGTCGCCGACGAACATGGCCGCGCCCTTGGTCTCCCGGATGGATTGCAGCCGCTCAAGCTTCTGTTGGGGCAGCAGTCCCGCGTGGACTTCCCGGATACCCACGGCTCCGGCAACGGCCTTGGCCGATTCCTCGGCGTCGCCGGTGAGCATCACGGTCTCGATGCCGCTGTCCCGCAGGGCGCGGACGGCGTTCTCCGCGCCGGTCTTGATGGTGTCGGCGATGAGCAGGTAGCCCTGATAAACGCCGTCCACCGCCACCAGCACCTTGGTGCCGTATTCCTTGGACTTGGGGAAGGACACGCCCTTCTCCGTCAGCAGCCGCTCGTTGCCGCAGAGAATTTCCTTGCCGTCCAGCTTCGCCCGGATGCCCCGTCCGGCCAGCTCTTCCAGCTCCTCGGGACGGCGCAGTTCCATATTCCGCGCCTTGGCCGCTGCGACGATGCTCTCGGCGATGGGGTGGGTGGACTGCTGCTCGCAGTCGGCACAGAGTTCCAGCAGCTCGTCGCCGCCTACGATCTTCTGCACGGTAAAGTCGCCCTTGGTGATGGTGCCGGTCTTATCCATGATGACGGCCTTGATCTTGCTCATGGCCTCCATGGACTGGCCGCCCTTAAACAGGATGCCCCTCTTGCTGCCCGCGCCGATACCGGCGAAGAAGGCCAGCGGCACGCTGAGAACCAGAGCGCAGGGGCAGCTCATGACCAGAAATGTCAGAGCGGTGTAGACCCATTTGCCCCAGTCGCCGGTGATGAGGGAGGGAATGATCGCCGTCAGCACGGCGGCGCCCACTACGATGGGGGTGTAGACCCGTGCAAAACGGGTGATGAAGCGGTCGATCTTGGGCTTGCTGGCAGCGGCGTTTTCCACACTGTCCAGAATGCGGGTGACCATGGATTCGGACAGGGGCTTTTCCACCCGGACGGTGAGCTGACCTGTGGTGTTGACGCAGCCGGAGACCACGCTGTCTCCCTCGGCTACGGAAACCGGCACCGGCTCGCCGGTGATGGGGGCGGTATCAATGCGGCTGCTGCCGCTGACCACGATGCCGTCCAGCGGGATACGGTCGCCGGGACGAACCAGAACGACGTCGCCGATTTTGGCTTCTCCCGCGGGAATCTCCCGCACCGCTTCCCCGTCCACCAGCTGCACCACCTCGGGGCGCAGGTCAACGGCTTCCATAATCTGGCTGCGGCTGCGGGCGACGGCTCTGTCTTCAAAATATTCGCCGACGCGGTAGAACAGCATGACGCCGACGGCCTCGGTAAAGCTGCCGGTGAAGAACGCGCCGATGGAGGCAAGGGCCATCAGGAAGTTCTCGTCCAGCATCTGGCCCCGGGCAAGGTTCTTTACGGCCGTCACAATGACTTCCCTGCCCAGCAGGACATAGGCCACGAGGCACACGCCCAGCGTCGGCCATTTCAGTCCGAAATGGTCCAGCACCAGACCCACCACAAACAGAACCGCACCGACCAGAATCGGCTTCAGGTCTTTCGACTCCTCGCCGCCATGCTCGTGGGTATGTTCATGGTTGTGATGGTGTTCGTGTTCATGCTCATGGTCATCATCGTGATGATGGTCATGAGCGTGGTCGTGGCAATGCTCATGTTCGTGATCGTGGTCGTGATGATGCTCGTGACCGCAGCAGCAATCATGATGATGCTCATGTTCGCCGGTGTTGCTGTGGTGGGTGTGAGCGCCGTCTCTGGGGTAGAATTCCACCTCCGGCTCCACCTTCTGAGCGGCCTCCTGCAATTTGGGGAGCAGGGCGTCGGGGTCTTCAGCGGTAATCCGAAGCTGCATTGTGGCATAGGTAAGTACCGCCTCCTGCACCTCCGGGAGGGCATTAAGCGCCGCTTCCACCTTCGATGCGCAGTTGGCGCAGTCCAGATTCTCTACCAGATATACTTTCTTCACCATGGGAATGCCTCCCTAATTAAATGTATATATGAGCATACGCTCATTTGTTGATATCAGTATACACTGCATTTCTCCCTTTGTCAATAGGCAAATACAAAAAAACCGGGCAGCGCCGCATGGATACGGCACTGCCCCGGCATTTTTTCAAAAAAGCAGCAAAGAAATCCACGTCACAACATTGTCCCCGTACTGGAACTCGATCCCGCAGCGCTCCAGCGTGGGAATAATGTTGATGCCCTGACTTTCCACGCAGGGGTGCATCCGCTCCGGGTGGCGGCAAGGCAGGCCGTCCTCGATGGCGCACCGGGGGCAGATGGCGCAGGATTCCGTGGACAAGATATATGGTTCCACACCCTGTTCCCGGAAGAAGCCGCCCACCTGATTGGTGATGTCCTCGTGGTCGGTGCGGGTAGCGAGGGTCTGGGTGATGTCAGCGATGTCGGGGACCTCCGTGACGGTGGCGATCATCAGGCAGTTTTTGTGGCGCATACACTTTTCCTGACATGTCTCCACGCTGCCGACGCCGGGAGGGCACGCCCAGCTTTTGCCGTACATGGGGCATTCGTGCTCGCAGATCCACCGGACGCGCTGGGAGAATTCCAGCTCCTGCGGATCGAAGAACTGGTAGCAGTACAGGGGCAGCTCCGCCAGCTTTTCCTCTAAGATTTCCTGATTCATCCAAATTCCTCCATAATCTGAGTGCAGCCCTCTACAAGGTCGTCCCATGTTTTGCCAAAATCCCCCGTATACCAGGGATCGGCCACGTCCCGGTCAAGCAGCGGCCGGATCTTCTCCGGATCGTCGGGAAGCAGCCGCCTCAGGAGCCGGGCGTTGCTGCTATCCATATAATAGATCCGGTCGAAATGCCGCAAGTCCGCGGCGGTCACCTGCCGTGCGGTGTGATCGCCGCAGAAAACGCCGTGCCGTCCCAATTCCCGGCGTGCAGCCGGGTAGACGGGGTTACCGATCTCCTCCCGGCTCACCGCGGCGGAGTCGATCTCAAACCGGTCGACCACTCCCGCCCGCACGGCCATGTCCTTTAGAATATACTCCGCCATAGGACTGCGGCAAATATTGCCGTGGCATAAAAATAGGATTTTTACCATCTTCTAAACTCCATATTTTGCAATATCCGATTTTTACTGCCCCTTCTCTATATCTCCCGGGGCAGTTTCAAAACTGCCCCGGGAGGTTTTCGTTATTTCTGAACAGTCAGCGT
>ERZ827520.1644-NODE-1644-length-24518-cov-6.429547_pt1 | contig 24518 bp, 18 predicted proteins | sample MGYA00519581_ERZ827520 | MGnify/ENA primary metagenome ERZ827520 (study PRJEB31778, sample SAMEA3449339) | human gut metagenome | biome: human gut; feature: human-associated habitat; material: faeces | place: United Kingdom | collected 2010/2012 ...
ACCGAAGCCGAATCCCGAAAGCAACACAGCGATTCGCCTTTATGCAACAGTCTCTCTTCGGGATAAAACGAACGTAGGGACATACAGCGCAACGCCGTACGTCCCTACGTTTATTCGTTAGCGGATAGCCTCTCGCGCTAGGCGACGGAGGCTCGCTGGTGTGACTGACTACTCGATCGTGATGTCGTCGATGTATAGATCCCAAGCTACTCCCTTGCCGACCTTGAATGCAATGAGATTACCACTCTTAGCTATAGACCTACCAGTGATGTCCAGCGTTACCTTAACCCAGTCAGTAGCGGTAATACTACCATTGTACTGATTGTTTTTAGCAACAGACAGATTAGCTTCAGCGTCGTTGACAACTCCTAAGTTGTAAGTATAGTATTTCTCACCCTTCTTAGTCACGAATAGGTCTGGGGCTGTTTTATCCTCAGGATACAGATTGAACGATAGGCTCTTGCCAGTAACTGTACCCTTGATATAGAAGGTAATCTTGGTCTTGCCATTGAAGTCTTTGCCCTCCTTATTTGTAGCGGTAAAGACATAGTCATTGTCTTTAGGCGTACCCTTGATGTGGAGAGCTTTACTACCGTTGCGACCAGCACCAGCAGCTTCAGTTGCATAGTTCTTCAGACCGAATTTGTTTAGCGTACCCTTGAAAGCGGCGAAGTCTTCAAAGTCAGCACCGGGGAAGAGTAGCTCAGCATTTCCAGGCTGTGGCTGTGGCGTAGGAGGTGGTGTTACGCCACCCGTGTTGTCGGGAACAACGGTTACGTTGCCACCATCTACGACGTCCCAGTCGGTGATCTGACCATTGACCTGATCTACTGTGATGGCGCCAGATGCGAGGGTGACGTTGAACTTGTGGTTCTTGCCAGACTGTAGAGCGAGGCTAGCGAAGGTGTAGCTGTAGCTCTTGCCGTCGCTCAGCTTGATGACGAGCTTAGCATTAGCATTGGTAGCAGGGATGACGATCGTTGGAGCAAAGGTGCCAGCAGCGAGCTGTAGCTTTTGCGTAGCCTTTGCCGTGCCATTGGTAAGCGTACCATCAGCAATCTTCATCGAGCTGGTGGTGACAATGCCCTCTAGTTGTGCTAAGGTAATAGTCGTACCAGCGGGTAGACCAGTCATGGTGAAGCTCACGAGAGCTAGCTTGTGCGTAAACTGTAGTACGTGGTTAGCTCCATTAGCAGCCTTAGCGGTCTTGATGTTTGTTAGGTTATTGGAGTAGAGGACATCGGTCTGATCGTTGGTCAGGTCGATAGCTAGATCGGTCGTAGCGCTAGCACTATAAGGATAGTAGCTAACGAAGTTGACCGTCTGCCCATCGGCAAAGGTTAGTCCAGTAGCGGCGGGTGCGAAGGTGGCGGTAGCGCCTCCTGCGGTGGTCTTGTACTCTACGTTGGTAGCGGTAGCGTCACCAGTCATAGAGATACCGATGGCATCGTTTGCCTCGAAGGCATTGCCGGCCATACGGAGGTTGAGCGCTGGGATGTTTGACCCAAACTGCATCGCCTCCTGCTGTAGGCACTCACCTTTGTTGTCCTTGTTACAGGCAGTGAGTGCGAGTAGTGCTAGTGCACCGACAAGTAGTTTCTTCATGTTTAGTTGGTATTTAGGTGTTTATTGATTATTTGCTATTTGGTGGGAGTGGCAACGATATTGGACACGGAGCCATCGTCCTCCCAGTCTACGATTTGTCCATTGACAAGGTCTATAGAGATCTTGTCCTGACCGTCGAAGGAGATATTATAGTAGTAGATCTTGTTGCTGATGATGCCCAGCTGCTTGATCTCCTTGGTGTAGGTGCGCCCATTGCTGAGCGTGAGCTGTAGCTGTGCGTCTACAACATCCTTCGGGAGGACGAGAGACGAGGCGGAGTGCTTGTCTGCACTGACCGTTAGCGGGAGCGTCTCCTTCGAACTATACGGAGTGCGTAGTTCGCCTGTGAGAACGTCAAAGTCGCCCTCAACGACCATGCCTTGTAGCTTCATCGATTGTAGTGTCACTCCTGCGGGAAGCCCTTGCAGGGTGAAGACGATGCGTGAGAGGACGTGACCGAAGAGGAGCGTGTACTCCTTCTTCTCTACACGAGGAGCCATCTCACGGTGATGAGCCCAGAGGAGGTCGATCGGCTCCTTGATCAGATTCAAGTGTATGATCCCCTTCTGAACGTCTGTGCGGTACGGAGCGTAAGCGTAGAAGTCAAGCTCCTTGACAGTGCTGGGATAGATGCGATCAGACATCGTCGTAGGGTGAAAGATCGCTATATGCCCCCCAGGGATGGCGTGGTAGTGCAGGTTGTTGCGCTCCTCCGCTCCACGCGCATAGACACCGATCTGATCGCTCACGTCAAAGCGTTCGTCTGTGGCGCGCACCTCCTTGTCGCTGAGGCGTATGTTGCTCTTGAAGACTATGTAGTCCTTAGCTTGCGCTCCGTCTTCATCGGGGCAAGTGTTACAGCGAGACTGCTCCTTGGTACAAGAGGTAGCGAGGAGTAGCGTCGTGAGTAGTATAGAGATTGTCGTTAGTAGCTTATTCATAATAGTAGGTCGGCTGCGGATTAGTTATCAAGTACGTTGACATCATTGAGCGCAGGGAAGAAGTCAAAGCCTGTCTTCGTCTCCATCGCACTGAGCGTAGTCTTGTAAGGATCGGGACTCCCTTTGAGCGGCTCGTGCGGTATGCACCACGCCTTGGAGTGCCAGCGCTGCTGCTTGTCTCGCCATACGACCACCTTGTAGAAGTAGTCAGGTATCGGGCAGTCCACATTACTTCGATCCTTAGTGTACTTATAGTTTGTGCTGTTAAAGCCTACGCCCGTTACTACAAAGAGCGTGTCAACACCGCTAGCAAGGTTGCGTACATCGCCCTCTAGACGACGCCAGACACCCTCATTGTGTTTTTGATTTTGAGGGACCATGTTGGAGAAATAGAATGTACTGGCATTGTTTTCTCGAGAGGATACTCGATCCCCACTAGGGATTTGGTGTCCTCGAGAGTATCCGTCATAAGCCCCCTTTAAGTTGGGTTGATATGCTTCTGGGATCTCCGGATCATACCTCCAAGCATTATTACTACGTGAGACATTCTTTTCCAATAAATCCTTGTAGAGAGGATAAGCCACATAGTGAGCTAGGTGTAGCTTCGTATTATATAGCAGGAAGTAGTTGCGTGCCGAGGGATTGCTCGGGAGGTTGTGCTGTACCTCCAGCGTGTTGGGAATATTCTTCTTGGCGGGTAGCTCTAAGTATCGGCCAACCTCTGCGACCTTGCCCGTGCCCGTGTCCTTGAGCGTGATGGTGTGGGTGCGTTGCTGTCCCATGACGAGGCTCTGACCCTCACGTAGTGGCCAGGTGTAGGTACGTCCGTTGGGCAGGGTGAAGAGTACCTTCATCTCGCTCGTGGTCGTCTCAATAGGTAGGATCAGTGCGGTAGCCGTAGCGGTAGCGCCCGAGACGGAGACTGGCACGGAGATCTCGCCCGTAGAGCTATCATCGACCTGCCACTGACGACTATAGAGATCCAGCGAACCCGTCGTCGGCATACCGACGATGCGCACCGTGACACCCTCTAGAGAGCCTCCATCCTCACTACGCATCTCAAAGTGAAGCGAGGCGAGTGCCTGACGAAAGACGAGTTGCTTGGCACCATCGGACGCAATGGCGGAGAGATTGTCCGAGATAAGCAGCGGTTTGAGCGAAACTTGATCAGCGACGCTGTAAGCGATCTTGCCCCCCTGCGTCTGTGCATTGTAGGGATAGTAAGCGAGGACATCATACTTCATTGACGAGTCCCACTGCACCTTCTGCTGTTCATCAGCTGGGTCGAAGGTTGCAACGCTCCCGCCACGAGTAGTCTTGTAGTGCAGGTTGCTATGCAGTAGTTGCTCAGCCGACCAAGTGGTATTCTGCGCCGTGCGACGTACATATATACCGATCTGGTCGCCAGCCTCCCAAGCGGTGCCAGCGACACGCAGATCGTAGTCCTGCTGTGAGGCGAGGAAAGATTGATGGATATCCGCCTGAGGATGCTCCGCATCACCCTGCCGGTCCGTCGGCTGGCAAGACGCTGTCAAGAGTAGCCCCCACGAGAGAGTCAATAGTGTGAAGAGTAGACGATAAGTCCTATTTGCCATAGATTAGTTGTGTCAGGTTAACTAGAAATATGTGATGCCGTAGCAACAGCCTGCGGAGCCCTTCGTACGCCTACCAAGACGCACTGCAAAAGTACCCTACGCATATTACGCCATCGTTACTACAGCGTGACAAAGCTACTAAAAAAAAGCCATGCCGTCAAAACCACCCGGTTTGGTCTCCACCCTTTAAGGTTAGAGTAGGTGTGACAGGAGTTGCTCGGTAAGGGCGAGGTGCGTGTAGGTGGCGTAGCAGTGGTCTGTATGCCATAGTGCGGTAGCCACGGGATCGCCCCACGCATTGTACTGCTGCGCTACCGTGGGGAGCGGATCAATGATGCGGGAGTAGTGGAACTCGTGTCCACGCACCGCTACGCCCTCTATCTCGAGCTGTCGGTAGCCGAGAGATAGCCCGCGTTGCTGCATCGTGGCGGTCTGCTGTAGCGCCCCCACGAGCGGATAACTGCGCCCCTCCTCGTCAACAATCGCTTCGCAGAGGAGGAGCATACCCCCGTCCTCGGCAAGCATCGCTCCGCCCCCACGGATGTAGTCGCGAAGGCTGTCAAGCATTGACTTATTGGCGGACAACTGCTCTAGATGTAGCTCGGGATAACCGCCAGGGAGATAGACGAAATCGCTCGGCGGAAGCTCCTTGTCGGCGAGCGGACTGAAGTAAGTCACCTCGCCCCACTGCTCTAGCTGGCGTACATTCTCATGATAGAGGAAGTTGAAAGCGTCGTCACGAGCCACGGCTATACGACGAGGCGTTGACGAAGCCAGCTTTTGCAAAGCAGGAGCTTCGTGAGGTCGCTCCTTTCGCTCTGAGGAGATGGCTAGAAGGCGGTCAATATCTAGATGTTGCTCTAAGAGGTCGGCCACCTGGTCGGCGTAACGGTCTATCTGCGCCAAGTCGTCGACGTCTAGTCCTAGGTAGCGACTGGGAATGGCGATGTCGTCGACACGAGGTAGCGAGCCCAGCATGGGCACGCCCGCATCAGAGGCAGCTTGCGTGAGATAGGTTAGGTGACGCTCCGAGGAGACCTTATTAAAGATGACTCCCGCTATCCGGACCCTAGGGTCAAAGTGCTGCAATCCGTAGAGCAACGGAGCCACCGTGTAAGCCATCGAGCGCGGGGTCACGACCAGCACGACGGGCAGATCTAGCAGACGAGCAATGTCGGCCGCAGAGCCTTTGTCCCGATCGTAACCGTCGAAGAGCCCCATCACCCCCTCCACGATGACCGCCTGAGCATCCTGACTATAATGGTCGTAGAGCGCCTGCACGCGCTCGGCACCGTACATAAAAAGGTCCAGATTGACCGCTGGGCGACCCGTCGCCACGCTGTGTAGCTTAGGATCTACGTAGTCGGGGCCACACTTGAAAGCTTGGGTGGCTAGACCACGACGTGTGTAAGCACGTAGGAGGCCCATGGTGAGCGTGCTTTTGCCACTCTCAGAGAGAGGCGCAGCGATGAGAAGGGAGGGAAGAGTTGACATAAGTGATTGACTAAAGTTGTGAGTCGGGAATGAGAAGAACCTCGAGCTGAGCCGAGGGAACGAGAGGTTTGCAGACCTGATAACAGTGATCAACGATGCTTTGGTAGAGAGGGTGCGTACCGTCGGGGAAGATCTGCCACAGTTCGCGAGCCAGGGTCATCTCGCTGATCTGTTGCTTCTGTGCTTCGCTCGCTCCAGCGGCAGAGGCGAGGGCGGTGATGAAAGCTTTGTCCATCACCACCTTCTTGCTATGTGTGTCCAGTTCGCCAGCCGCCAGCTTGACCGCCTTACCGATCATGATGCCGAGGGTGATCTGCGGGAAACCCAGTTCGTTGGCTAGGCTGAGCGTCTCACCGATGAAGTTGCCATACTGAACGAAAGCATTGGCGGGAAGGTCAGGAAAGCGCCCCTTAAGGTAGCGCTCGCTGCGTCCGCCAGAGTTAAGCACGAGATGCTTGCCATAGACCGACTTGCTCACCTCCAGCTCACGACGTATCGACTCAACAAAGGCTTCGCTCGAATAGGGACGCACGACGCCTGTAGTGCCGAGGATAGAGATGCCGTCTAGGATGCCGAGCCGTGGATTGAAGGTGCTGTGGGCGAGCCGTCGTCCCTCGGGTACGGAGATGGTCAGGTCAATGCCTACTTGGGAGAGGTCGACCAAGGCGCCAAGTGCTTGGCGCATCATCTGACGCGGGACGGGGTTGACGGCAGGCTCTCCGACCTCTAGTCCGATGCCAGGGAGGGTAACACGCCCTACCCCTTCGCCCTGTAGGAAGGAGACCCCACTATGAGCCTGCGTGAGCGACAAGTCAGCGACGATCTCTGCGCCATCCGTTACGTCAGGGTCACTGCCCGCATCCTTGATGGCAACCGCTCGAGCGCCTTGCGCTGTAAGTTCCGTATGCTGGATTGGAAAAGGAACCCGTTCGCCCTGAGGGAGGGTTACGGTCACCTCGCTGTAAGACTCCTCGTTGAGCAGTGTGAGCAGGGCTGCCGTAGCGGCAGCTGTGGCGGTGGTGCCAGTCGTCAAGCCGATGCGCTGAGGAAAGAAGTCGCTCCCCAGCAGTCGCTCGATGGAGCGACGAAGTCCTACGGGTCCCTCAACGGTGACGGTAGCAGGATAAGGGATCTGTGGCCTTCGAATGACCAGCACGGTGATGCCTAGTGCGAGAGCCTCCTCCACTTTTGCCGCAAAGCCACTCGTGTCGCCACTCTCCTTGAGTAGGATCATGTCTGGTCGTAGCGTGGCGAAGAGCTCTCGGTCACACTGCTCCTTGTCATAGTAAACCAGCCGCTCTGGCGGGAAGTCGCTCTGCCGTAGTCGCTCCTCGGTCTCTGCGATCGGCATCACCCGCAGATAGGTCTCGTGCTGGGTCCAGTAGGCTCTCAGTCTCTCGATCGAGTTGACACCCGTCAGAGCGAGCAGTCGCCGAGGTTGCTGCTTGAGGAGATATGTCAGCGCTGCATCAAAGGAGTCCAGCGACACGACCGAAGCGGGCAAAGCGGGAAAGGTGCGCTCGTACCGTATAACAGGGAGCTGCAGGCGGGACACGCAGTCGGCCACGCTCTGGTGAACGCCCATTGCGAAGGGGTGCGCCGCATCTACGATGAGGGCTATCGCTCGCTCCGTGCAGAAGTGCGCCATCTCCTCACCATTCATTCCGCCCTCTAGACGGATCCCGTGGTGCATCGTGAGCTCTTGCGAAGCGCCTCGTGTGGAGTAGTAAAAGGGTTTGCCCGCTTCCTCACACACCTCGAGCGCTTTGCGCCCTTCTGTGGTTCCTCCGATGATTAGAATCATACGTTTGAGGCGTGGATGGAGAAGTGTAATGTGTCGGGGTCGAAGTCTATTCCCTTTGCCGCAAAGTAGCTTGGCAAGGTGCCGTCACCAGCGAGCGTCCTCGGCGGACCCATATGTAACTTGTGGTCATCATCGAGGAGCCACACCTGATCGGCTATTTGGAGAGCCAGCTCTAGGTCGTGTGTGGAGAGGAAAATCGTCTTGTGCGTCTCACGAGACAAGCGAAGAAGGAGCTGAAGCATCTCCACCTTAGAGGGAAAGTCCAGGAAGGCGGTCGGCTCGTCCAGTAATATGATAGGAGTCTCCTGCGCCAGCGCCTTGGCAATCATCACCTTCTGGCGCTCGCCGTCACTGAGCGAGTCGACCATGCGCTTGGCTAGAGGCTGTATGCCGACCAATTGTAGCGCCTCGTCGACCGCCTGACGATTACTATCGTTCATCTGCCCCCAAAAGCCCGTATAGAGACTACGTCCTAGGGCGATCATCTCGTAGGCAGTCGTATTGCTCATGATGAGTCGCTCCGTTAGCACGACGCTGATACGACGCGCCAGCTCTTTGGCACGGTATTGCTGTATCTCCTTGCCCTCGACCAGGAGCGCCCCACCGAGCTTCGGCTGAAAGGCTGCGATCGTCCTGAGTAGCGTTGACTTGCCCACCCCATTTGACCCGATAAGGCAGGTGAGCTGTCCCGACCAGATGGTGGCATTGAGCTGGCTCGCTACGACGCGCGTGCGCTTCATCTGGTGATACCCTATCGATAGGTCACAAAGCTCTATCGTTGCGTGGCTAGTCATACGATTACAGTTGCTCTCTACGTCGTTTGTCAAATAGTACCCAGATCACGATCGGAGCGCCGATGAGCGCCGTCACCGAGTTGATCGGTAGCGCCCCCTCCATGCCTGGCATGCGGGCGATCAAGTTACAGCAGAGTGCTAGGAGCGCTCCGACGAGCGTCACGGCGGGCATCAGTGTCAGATGATTGGAGGTGGCAAAGATGGTGCGACAGAGATGCGGTACCGCCAGTCCGATGAAGACAATCGGACCGCAGTAAGCTGTCACGATAGCGGTCAGCAGGCAGGCCGAGAAGATCACTAGGTGGCGTGCCCGTCCGTAGTTTAGCCCGAGACTGCGGGCGTAGTTCTCCCCGAGGAGCATCAGGTTCAGCACCTTAATCAGTAGGAAGGAGAGCGGTATCAGCACCAGCATGATCAGGACAAAGGTAGTAACCTGATCGCCACTCACCTTGGCAAAGCTGCCCAAGCCCCAGATCACATAGCTGCGCACATCCTCATCATTGCTAAAGAACTTCAGCACGCCGATGATGGCATTTGCTATGTAGCCGATCATCACACCCATGATCAGTAGCACCACATTGCCACGGACACGCTGCGCCATCGTCATGATGATCGACATCACGAGGAGCGCTCCGAGGAGTGCCGCCACCGAGACAGCCATCTCCCCCACGAAGCCCATCCGCACCAATGCTCGCTGGCTAATGCTCCCCGAGAGGAGGATAAAGGTCGCCACACCTAGGCTAGCTCCCGAACTAATACCTAGCTCCGAAGGACCCGCCAGCGGATTGCGAAAGACCGTCTGCATCTGCAGACCACTGATGGAGAGCCCCGCCCCCGCCACTAGTGCCGTAATGGTCTGCGGGTAGCGACTCTTCCAGATGATGTTGCGCCAGATCTCATCGCCACCAGCATCCGCCCCAAAGAGTATGCGTACCACCTGGTCAAAAGGGATAGCAATCGTCCCCAGCGATAGATTGAGCACGAAGAAGACTACGATGAGGAGTGCTATAACTGTAAAGGCTATAATCGGACGTCGCATAGCTTCCCTTAGCGGGTTAATATCGAGTAAAAGACTGGCTCATGGTCAGGCAGTAGCTGCGGGTGAAAGGCGTGGATCAAGTCCGCCAAGACCACCTCCGGCTCCACGGGCGAAAGCTCATAGAAAGGTCTCTCCCGCAGATTGCAGTACAGTACCTGCTTATCCCGATAAGCTTTGAAGTCTCGGTAGCGCGCATCCGTCTTGCCCAGCACATCGTAGGAGAAGGCGCCATCGTAGCTATTCGCAATGCGCCAGTAGTCCGCATCGGCAGCCTTAGCATAGACCGTCTCGAAGTCTACGTAGAAGCCTCCCGACTCCTTATCGTCTGCCATAAAGTAGTCCGCACCTGCATCCTCAAAGAGGTGTGCCAAGTAGCTTGCGCCACCCACCACGTACCAGTTGCCGCCGTGCAGTTCACCGCTAAGCACCTTCGGACGTGGCAAGTCCTCGGTGATCAAAGCTTGTAGCTCGTGATAGCGCTGCTCTATCGTGCTAAAGATCGTCTCCGCACGCTCCTCCATACCCAGCAGGAGCGCCGTAAACTTAAGCCACTCAGCCTGCCCCAGCGGGGAAGTCTCCTTGTAGCCCAGGAAGGTAATCAGCGGTATGTCTAGCTGCTTGATCACATCGTAGCCACCCCGCTTGAAGGGGCTTACTAATATAATGTCTGGTTGCAGAGCCATGATCAGTTCGCTATCAAAGTTCCCCTCGATGCCGATCCGCTTAGCAGCGCCCGAAGCCAGCCGTGACTGCATCTCCTCGTTGAAGAGAAAGCGCGTACTCGGCATCCCCACGACTCGATCCACCGCATCTAGCTTGATAAAGTTAGAGAGCTGTAGCGTCGTCATCACGATGACCCGACGCACTGGCGTCTCTATCTTGGTGTAGCCCTCTGGCACCTCAGCAGCCAGCTCCTGCGCCTGTTCACGAGGCACCAAAGCGTAGCGATACACCTCATTACTGTCATGCGTTGGGTCAGATATAGTGACCAGCGTCACCGCCCCTGCGCGCTTGATTTGGAGCCCCTCGGCATAACGTATCATAGCAGTGCTATCCACCTCTGAGCCCCCCGCAGTGCCCTCGTCAGAGCCTCCCTTACCACACGATATCAGTAGTAAGGAGAGCACTAGGCCGCTCAGCAAATATTTCATACAGCGTAATGTATCCATCTCGTTATCGATCTGTTGCACTGCAAAGATACGCAAACGATTCGTCCTAGCTCTAAGTCACCCGTACCCAGATCCCGCCAATTGGCTAGCACAATGAGACTCACCTCCCTGCAGATGGCTACTCGTGGGATTTGTAGCGTCTTGGCTAGATTAAGGCAGCCCTACGGGGGATGCTACGGATCTCCCTATTTGTCCGTATACTCACTTGAGCTAACTATCAGTACCACTTGGGTGAAACTAAAGTTTCATACGGGTGAAACTGGAGTTTCATACGGGAGAAACTAGAGTTTCATACGGGAGAAACTAGAGTTTCATGCGGGAGAAACTGGAGTTTCACCCTATTGAACCCAATATCTTAGGCGTAGCAGCGGGAATGGCGATGAGGAGTGTCTCAAGATTTACCGTCTACAAGCCGAGCACGTCCCTAGTGTTGTAACGGCTTTGTAATCGCTATGTGCGCCATTAGTCGTACATTTGCAGTAAATCTTATGCAATCTATGCCTGAAGAGAGCTTTCATCCACAGCAGGTCGATATAGCAGCTATCCTCAATCGACGACGCAAGAAGCCTTTGCCCGCCTTTGTGACTAATGGTGTGGCACGTCTGATCCATCAGCGTGAGATCAATGATGTGCTACGGCGCTACGGACATCTCGAGGGGGTTGACTTTATGGATGCCTTGATCCAGGAGTTTCGCATTGACCTGACGCTCGTCGGGGCGGAGCATCTGCCCGCAGACCCTCGCGCCCTCTTTATCAGCAATCACCCACTGGGGGGTCTGGACGGGATCTGCCTGACTCACCTCATAGCTGGTCACTATCACTCTGATATTCGCTACATCGTCAACGATCTCCTGCTGAATCTCAAGCCTCTCGCCAATATCTTCGTACCGGTCAATAAGTACGGCGCTCAGGCGCGCTCCTCGATACAGAGGATGCACGAGGCGCTGGAGAGCGATCTGCCCGTGATCACCTTCCCCGCAGGGCTCTGCTCCCGACTCATCAAGGGTCAGATACAGGACCCGCTCTGGCGACCAAGCTTTATCAAGCAGGCTAGACAGTTTCGCCGTCCCATCGTGCCGCTCTTCTTCCACGGGCGCAACTCGATGAAGTTTTACCGTATCGAGCAACTGAGGAAAGCGCTCGGCATACGCTTTAACATTGGCACGGCATTGCTACCACACGAAATGTTTGCTGCACAGGGGAGCTCCTTCACCGTAGTGGTCGGTGAGCCTATCCCCTACGAGACGCTCGAGGGGGTGAAGCCTAGCGACTTACCTCAGCAGGTCGAGCTCATACGGCAGCAAGTGTACCAACTGAAAGACCAACTATCCAAATGAGTGCTACAGAGCAACCCATCATAGCGCCGATAGATCGGCAATTGATCCGACAGGAGCTGACACCTGAGCTCTTCGTCCGCAAGACCAATAAGAGTAATAATGAGATCTACGCCTTCCGAGCTGCTCAAGCCCCCCAGACAATGCGTGAGGTGGGGCGTCTGCGCGAGGAGAGCTTTCGTGCTGGCGGTGGCGGCACGGGCCTTGAGTGCGATGTGGATAAATATGATCTGATGGACGATGGTTACGTACAGCTTATCGTCTGGAGCCCCGAGCTGGAGAAGATCATGGGCGGCTACCGATACATACTCGGTGAGGCGGTGCTACGGCATCAGGAGCAGACGGATGCGCTGGCGACATCGCATATGTTTGGCTTCAGCGAGGAGTTCGTACGCGACTACCTCCCCTACACGATCGAGCTGGGTCGCTCATTCGTGAGCCAGGAGTTTCAGACGACACGGGCGGGGCTCATGTCTTCCATCTACACGCTCGACAACCTATGGGACGGGCTGGGTGCCTTGACGGTGATCTATCCTGAGATCAAGTACTTCTTTGGCAAGGTGACCATGTACAAGACCTACAATAAGTACTGCCGCAACCTGATCCTTAAGTTTATGGAGATCTACTTCGGCGACAAGGATCATTTGGTCTTTCCGATGAATCCAGTCGAGGTGGACATTGACCCAGCGGAGATAGATCGTCTCTTTGTCAAGAACGACCTCAAGAGCGACTACCGTACGCTCAAGGCGGAGGTACGCAAGCACAATATCAACATTCCCCCGCTCTTCAACGCTTACATGTCGCTCACACCGAAGATCCGCATCTTCGGCACAGCGATCAACGATGAGTTCGGCGATGTTGAGGAGACAGGCTTGCTGACGCCTATTGCGGACATCATCCCGGAGAAGAAAGAGCGTCACATAGACACCTACCAGCAAGCCAAATAAGTAGCAAAAGCTCCCCTACTCATGGCTCTTGCTAATGAGCTCGGCGCTGCTGGCGAAAGGGCAGCTCAGCGCTACCTCCTCTCTCGGCACATACGCCTCCTCGAGATTAACTGGCATGACCCGCTCTGCGAGATTGACATCATAGCGTCTGACGGTCAGCACCTACTGATCGTCGAGGTCAAGAGCCGTATGGAGTATACCGCCACGAGTCCGCTAGATGCGGTCGACCAGGCAAAAGCACATCAGATGATGCTCGGTGGTATGCGCTATGCACAGCGAATGCGCATCGACCTACCGATACGCTACGATGTCATCGAGGCGCTCTACTGCCCAGCGAGTGACCTCTTTGAGATTAAGTACCACAAGGGATACTTCTCGGCAGAGGAGATTGCCCTCCAAGAGACACTTCCCCACGGCTCCATCCAGCCCTAACGGCGGGATACTCCTGAGAGTTGCGGGGCCTAGACAATAAAAGAGAAGAGTCCTACGTATCACATGGACACGTAGGACTCTTCTCTTTATTTGTTGCTCCTAGACGACTAGTGCTAGCGTAAGTGCTAGCGCACAGCGACTAGAGCTTAGCGAATCGGCTCGCGTGGGATTACATCATTCCGCCCATGCCACCAGCACCTACCATAGCTGCTGGATCGGGCTTGTCCTTCTTGATGTCGGCGATGACGCACTCAGTCGTGAGGAACATGCCAGCGATAGAAGCAGCATTCTCCAGAGCCACACGCGTTACCTTGGCGGGGTCGATGACACCGTGCTTCATCAGATCCTCAAAGCTGTCGGTACGTGCATTGTATCCGAAAGCACCCTTGCCGTCACGGACACGCTGTACGACTACGGCACCCTCCTTAGCTGCGTTAGCTACGATCTGACGGAGAGGCTCCTCGATAGCACGCTTAACGATCTCGATACCCGTGCGCTCGTCGTCGGTGTCGCCCTTGAGTTTCTCAACAGAAGAGATAGCGCGGATGTAAGCGGTACCACCACCAGGTACGGTACCCTCCTCGATCGCAGCACGTGTAGCGCTGAGCGCATCCTCGACACGATCCTTCTTCTCCTTCATCTCGACCTCGCTGCCAGCACCTACGTAGAGGACGGCAACACCGCCTGAGAGCTTAGCAAGACGCTCCTGGAGCTTCTCACGATCGTAGTCGCTCTTCGTATTCTCAATCTGATGACGGATCTGGTTAGCGCGATCTGCGATAGCCTCCTTGTCACCGTCGCCATTGACGATAGTGGTCTTGTTCTTAACGACCGTGACTGTCTCAGCGCTACCGAGCATGTCGATCGTTGCATTCTCCAGCGTCAGACCTGTGTCCTCGCTAATGACAGTACCACCCGTTAGGATAGCCATATCACGTAGTATCTCCTTGCGGCGATCGCCGAAGCCTGGAGCCTTGACACCACAGATCTTAAGACCAGCGCGTAGTCTGTTGAGGACAAGTGTGGTCAATGCCTCGCTCTCGATATCCTCAGCAATGATCAGCAGAGAGCGACCCTGCTGGAGCACCTTCTCTAGTAGTGGTAGAAGGTCCTTGATGGTAGAGAGCTTCTTCTCGTAAAAGAGGATGTAAGGCTTCTCCATACGGCACTCCATCTTCTCCGTATCCGTGACGAAGTAGGGAGAGATATAGCCGTTGTCAAACTGCATACCCTCGACAATGTCTACCGTCGTATCGATACCCTTGGCCTCCTCGACGGTGATGACACCCTCCTTCTTGACCTTCTCCATAGCCTGAGCGATCAGTTGGCCGATCTCCTCATCGCCATTAGCCGAGATGGTAGCCACATGAGCGATCTGCTCTAGGTCATCACCCACCTCCTTAGCTTGCTTGCGGATACTCTCGACGACAGCCTTGACAGCCTTGTCAATACCACGCTTTACCTCCATAGGATTAGCGCCAGAGGTAATGTTCTTTAGACCTACATTGATGATGCTCTGAGCAAGAACCGTAGCGGTCGTCGTGCCGTCACCAGCATCCTCATTGGTCTTGGAAGCCACCTCACGTACGAGCTGGGCACCCATATTCTCAAACTCGTTCTCCAGCTCGATCTCCTTAGCGACCGTCACACCATCCTTGGTAATGTGCGGAGCGCCATAGCTACGAGAGATAATCACGTTGCGACCCTTCGGGCCTAGTGTAACCTTTACAGCGTCTGATAGCTGGTCTACGCCACGCTTGAGGAGGTCACGAGCCTCTATGTCAAACTTAATTTCCTTTGCCATAATTGTATCTGTCTATTTACTTGATTCTTGATTAGGATAAGACTGCGTGGACTAGAGCGTAGCGAGCACGTCGCTCTGCTTCATGATCATGAGCTTCTCGCCCTCGATCTCTATCTCCGTGCCAGCGTACTTGCCGTATAGCACCTTGTCCCCGACCTTGAGAACCATCTCCTCATCCTTCGTACCCTTGCCCACAGCGAGCACCTCGCCCTTGAGCGGTTTCTCCTTTGCGGAGTCTGGGATGATGATACCACCTTGTGTCTTCTCCTCTGCAGTAGCGGGCTTGATCAGCACGCGGTCTGCCAATGGTTTGATTGTCATAGTTTATCTTGGTTATATATTAAAGTCTCACTTACCGTGCCCCTCCATACGGGAGGCACGCATTAAGACCAAAGCAAATAACGTGCCAAAAAGGGAGAAGGCGCCTCTTGACAAAAGCATCGTGACAGATTTACGTATTTAGATGCCAGGCCAGAGGGAGAGGTCGTCCGTGGGGTGCGTAGCCTCAACACGGGTCTCGATATTGTCGGGGAGGTTGTGGAAGAAGTCTAGACCTGTGCGCTCCTCTAGCTTGTCGATAGAGATAGCGACCGTACGCGGCCGAGCCACCTCAGCTGGACGGGTGTGCTCCACCCAGAAGGCAATCGCCTGATAGTGGTCACCCCGCTGCGCCAGGATAGCCATCCAGTAGTAGCGTGGCACGGTGATGCCGCCCACGGTGACGCCGAGGGTCTCTCCCTCTCGGAGAGTACCCCCCTTGACCACATAGAGCTTGTCACGCAGACGACTATTGCGCGTCCACTCCTGTACCAGTTTCTCGAGCTGTAGCCACACACCCGTATTGAGGTTGTGTCGCTGCGGACTCATATTGGTATAGTAAAAGGTCTGCTCGTTTGCCTCCTTGGAGTAAAGACGATCGGCCGATGCGACGATATGTCCGCGGTCATACCCTCTGAAAGCGCTCTGCGTGACCTCGTACTGACTCGGCACAAAGGGATCCCAGCTCCAAGCGTCAATGCTGCGCCTGGTGTGTCGCTGACAAGTGTACTCATCGGCACTGTAGCAGACCCAGATAGGATGGTGGTAGACGACGTCATATTCGACAGAGAAGTTGACACGCTGTTCCTGCTCTACTCGGTGGGTAATATAGTAAGCGGAGCTACGCCCCGAGAGCTTGGGAGCCTCTAGGAGAGAAACGTCACCTAGGATCGTTTCGCTGCCATACTCGCCACTGCCACCCGTATGCCCAGCAGCTTGTTGCTGGGTGATGGTATAGGAGACGCTTTTACCATTGGCTGAGAGCGTCAGCTGAGCTTTGCGCTCTCCACCCTCGTTGGCAGAGATCGATACGATCACCTCCTGCTTGCCCGCATTGCCCTCGCTCGGGGATACGGAGAGCCAGGCATCTGGCGACGCAGTGAGCGTCCAGCTAGTCGGAGCCTCAACAGTGACGAAGAAGTCTAATGGCTCGGGGTTAACGACCCGCACGGAGGCACCTGTACGATCGTAGAGGGCTAGCTCTGTGGGTAGCTCGGGCTGTGACGTCCCTTGTGGCTTACACCCTACGAGCAGAAGTGCCATCCAGCCTACGAGTAGGAGCATCTGGCGAGATAAACGTCTATTATATAGGAGTGAGGACATAGCTCTTTGGAGTAAAGAGGGCTTTGGAGTAAAGGGAATAACAAAAGGCGAAGCCTCTGAGACTATCCTTCGGAGAGACCTACCCGCTCGGGGGACTGGCTCTCAAGGTTAAGCTCAGAGGCTCCGCTTGCTTGAGATAGCTCTAGGAAAGGCTACTTGACCGTGAGTGCCTCCACTTGGTAAGTGGTGGTGCGCTCTGGAACCTTACCCTCATAGAGAACGGCTATGTAACCAGCATCGGCAGAGCCTGTGATCGTGTAGCTCTTCTTGGTGCCTGGCTTGTTCTTGACAAAGCCGTTAGGACTGCTCTGGTCATTGATCACCTCTAGCGTCTTCACCAGCTTACCGTCCTTGTCTAGCTGCTGGATAGTCAGCGTAGCTCCATTGGTATAGCCTGCATGGTAAGTTAAGTCAACCGTGTAGCTACTGCCAGCCTTCATCTGTAGGCGAGGCGTGACGAGGACACACTTATTCTCAGGGGCTGTACATTTGAAAAGCGAAATCTGTGCGAGATGCACCCCGCCATACAGCTTATTTCGGAACTTACGTCCACCCCCTAGGTCTTTGTTAAGCCAGCCTGGCAGCTTAAAGTCTGTATTATCCTCACCACCCTTAGAGAAGTCATCTGCAAAGGGTATCGTACGAGCCGTCTGCGAGAGATCGACACCATAGACGTTCCCCTGCGTATTAGGGTTAGGGTTAGGGTTAGGATTAGGGTTAGGGTTCGGGTTAGGATTAGGATTGGGCTGATTGCCACCACCCACGTCAAAGCGTGGCTGGTCCAGCTTGATGTCGCTACGCAGTGTAGGGCGGAGATTGAAGAAGGTCTTATTGACCGTCACGATTGCCGTGATGCTACCGCTACCAGAGGGGACCTTCTCATCACGGAAGGTGGCTGTCTTCCAGACCTCCAGATTGGTCTTATTGCCACTCTTATCAACAATCTGATGGCGTGTTGAGGAGTAGGTGCTAGTTGGGTCAAAGAAGGGGACGTCAGGCTTGACAAACTGAACCTCCTTGACACGTACATACTGGTTCGGGTGCTTACCTGCGATGACCTCTGCGAGCGTAGTCTCGATCGGTTCGATCGGCTTGTTGGGCACGATAGACATCTGTGCGTGTGAGACCTGTAGCTGTATGGTTCCGTTGTAGTTGGTGATCTTAGCTCCCTTGAGCTTAGCGGTCACTTCGTCGCCAAACTGCAAGGCGTCTTCGCCCTTGGGCACTGTCAGGACAAGCGCGTTGCCCTCAGCGTCCTGTATGTAGTGGAAACCAGCAAAGGGGAACTGCTTCGTCTCGGCATGAGTCGTGACCGTAGCACGAATGCGGAGGTCTTGGTCGATGGTCTTGCTAGTTTTGTCTAGCCCCTCACCCAGCTTAGCGATCTCAGCGAGCGATGTGTAGGTGATTCCCTTGCCAGTACTGCCGAGCTGCATGATGAGATAGACGTGCTGTGTTGTAGAGGTCTTGATGATCATCTGAGCCTCACGAGCATCTTCGCCTCTATTGGGGAGTGCCGTGATGGTGATCTGGTGCGTTCCCTCGGTAGCCTCCATAGGAGTCGCCGAAACCCACTCGGCACCCTCGCCGAAGGTGATTGAGAAGCGTCTATTGGTCTCGATGGTCAGCTCCTGCTTACCACCATCCTGCTTGAAGGGGATCGTGTTGTCGGTGAAGTTTGGTGAGAGCGTCACATAGGGCTTCTCATAGTAGTCCATCTCATCCTTACAGCTGGTCACAGCGAGCAGAGGAGCGATGGTGAGGATAGCGAGGAGTAGTCGTCTCGTCGCAAGTTTATTGAGTGTCTTCATATCTGGATCTAACTCTGTTTCTTAAATTCTTGAGCGAAGCTCCGTGGAGCCTCCGTTACTTGGTCGTTTGAAATCGTGGGCTGGTGAAGTTAATGTCACTCTCTAGGCTAATGAGTAGCTGAGGCTTCCCGTTGAAGTAGCCGAGGATGGCGGTGATATTGCCAGAGCCCTGAGGAATCTGCCTACCAGCAAAGAGCGCGTAGCTACTCGAGCGTAGCACGACACGGTTGCCCTGCTGGTCTTCGATCTGACGCTCCACAGCGGGGACGCTCGTCTTATTGTCCGCATCGGCATAAGTCTGACCTAGCTCGCTATCGACGAACTGTACGCCCTCAAGACGTATCAGCGTATTGGTATACTCTGGTGAAAGCGTTGGGATGGTGAGTGTGCGGTAGACGAGTGGCTGGCGACTATTGTCACAGCGCACTAAGCTAGGCGTCATCTGCTCGGGGAGATAAGCATTCTCGTACTTTGGTTCCGTAGAGTTCTTGCCCAGTGTGACGACTCCGCCATACTTACCGAGCGTCAGGCCGTGACAGCGGATGGCTATCTTAGAGCCACGCTTGTAGAGGAGGTTGGAGTTGACCAGCCCCGCCTTGAACTCGATACCGCCCGTCTCGTCCTGTAGGTAGACGGACTTGTAGATATTACCCTCGCTATCGTCCGAGATGACTTGACCGACGATCACTGCATCGGGTACGACCCGTACGGGCTTAGACTGGTAGAGTGCTTTGAGCTCTTGGATCGTCATCGTACGCTCCCAGAGAGGACGTGGCGTTCGCTCCTGTGGCGGGTCAATCTTGTTGTACTGACAGCTCGTCAGCAAGGCGAGCATGCCGACCACTACGATGAGTCTATTATATATATGTGTCATACTATTCATCCGTTTTAAGGGGGTTAGAACTGTAGTGCAGCGTTGAAGAAGAAGGTCGTGCCGTACATATAGAAGTAGCGACTATCGAAAGGTCTCATCATCTTGCCCTCCTTGGTGTAGCGAACACGGAGCTGCTCGTAACCACCGCTACGGAGGTTCTTCGTGTTGAGCAGGTTAGAGGCCGAGAGGTTGAGGCGCAGGTAGACGCCCGACTTGATGCGCCACGAGTAGCCCACGTTGGCATCAAGCGTGAAGCCACCTGGGAAGACCTCCTGACGAACGTAGTCGTAGTCAAGACTAGCGCGAGCCTTGTCCGTACGACGGATTGGGTTCAAGCTGATGAAGCTACGTCCGAAGTAGTTGAGGTCCAGTCCCGCCCACATGTAGAAGGGGAACTGATACGACACGCTCAGGTTCGCAGCCGTCTGTGGCGTGCCTGAGACATGGAAGCCCTTCCAGTAGACGCGATCCTGCTCTAGGAGCTTCTGACTATTGTCCACCGTCTGGACGTAGTCAGGATTGTTGGCATAGCGATACTGCCCGTAGCTCACGACGGCGATGGCAGTCAGAGCTGGCGTGATCTTGAACTCCATACCAGCCTCGACACCCATGTGCGTCGACTCGATATTTGTCAAGACGTAGTTAGAGAAAGCTCTGTAGCCGTCATCGTAGAAGCTCATGTTCTTCGTCTTATCATAGAAGTGCGTGTAGAAGCCAGTAATACGCCCCTTGACAAAAGGCGAACGCAGCACATAGCTCAGGTCTCCCGAAAGGACACGCTCGGGACGTGGGTCCGTCACATACTGATTGCGTGTACGAGGCGATACGAAGATATCTGCGAAGTAAGGCGCACGCTGCGTCCAGGAGGCATTTGCCACGAGGTAGTGACGACCTGTAATCTTGTAGGTGATACCTCCCTTGACACCATAGTTGAGGAAGTTCAGATGCTTCGAGTCTCCGAAGGAATTGTCAGGGAAAAGCCCTCTACGCTGCAATCCCTCGCGGTGCATACCCGTCCATCCAGCGGTAAAAGCTAGGTAGCCGTCCACATGACGAGACTGTCCCCAGAGGTTGCCCCACAGCTCAGCCTCCTGTATGTGTGCTAGGTAGTTGTGACCATACTTGTCCCCTACTCCGACCACTCTGTTGGGATGATCAAGGTCTACTTGAGACTTAGAGGGGTCCTGAGCGAAATCTCGCTCGGAGTACTTGTCGATGTCCAGCCAGTAGTCTCCGCCGAGGAGGTCGGCGATGACGTTAAAGTTCGCCGTACGGTTGAGGCGATAGTTAGCACCAAGGTCAAAGCGGAGGTGCTTGTTGATAAGAGCATTCCAAGTGGTGGCGAAGTTAAACTGACGCTGGTCTGAGCGTCTATCCTCCACAACGTAGATGCTTCGGTTGCCCTCAGCGATCTGACGTCCCTTTTCATCGAAAAGGACTTGATAGTTGTTCCTATTTATATTGTATAGGCGATCCCAGTTAATGTAGCGCATGTTGCAGTCCGAGTGCCAAAGCTCCTCGTAGTAACCTGCCATATCTGGATCTTGGGTCTCGCTCATGTAGCCGTAGTAGCTAGGCAGGTTGCGATAGTAGTCAGGACGTGGGTCAGGACCATTGCCCCAGTTAAGAGCTGAGTAGGCGTTCTTACCAAAGCGATAGCCTACACCCGTCGTTAGCTTGTTCTTCTCATTGATCTGCCAGTAGTGTTGCAGCTGTATGATCGGCTCATGATTAGAGCGAACACGTGCATTGCGTAGCTTGCCTCCCTGGAAGCCCACATTTGGGTTGAAGAAGTTTGACCCAACCAGGTCATACACCTCCTGCGTCGTACCTGAGGCTACGCCACGCTCCGTGGGAGCTGCTAGGACGACCAAGCCCAGTGAGTGCTGCGGGGTGAACTGCTTCTCCAGAGAGAGGAAGTAACCCCACGCATCGTAAAACTGCCCCTGCACATAAGACTGATTACCCCAGCGACGCGAGGCACTCGCCGTGATAGCCCAGCCCTCAGGCATCATGCCAGTGGCGTGCGTTGCCATCGTGCGGTAGTTGTAAGTGCGGTTGCTGCCTGAGAAAGTAAGCGTCGTACCAGGGCGATAACCCGAAGCACGCGTCAGGATATTCATCGTTCCGCCGATATTACCGAAGGAGTAGTCGATCGGCTGCAGACCGTCCTCATTGTTTTGCACACGGGTCACATTGTTCAGGCCATTCCATAGGGAGTAAGAGGAGTAGCCATTGTTCATATTGTTCATCTGCATACCGTTGAGGTACTGAGACTGGTAATATGAATCGTAACCACGCACCCTAAAGCGCATCGGGCTAAACTGGAAACCCGCCTTATTGGTATAGGGATCTCTCGAAGCGGTCAGAAGCGGAGAAATATCTCCAGCCGTCACGCCATCATCACTCATCACAAAGTCCGTCGTTGAGAGGTCTGCCATATCAGCAGCCGTGAGCGTCGGTGTGAGCGAGACACGCTCCAGTCGGTTAGCCTCACGAGGCCACTCCAGCTCGAGCACCTCAGCACGGTAGCCCGACTTATTGAAGATGACCGTGAGTCGCCCCGTGCCACTATAGGATATAGTATAAGCTCCCGAGGCATCTGTCTGGACCTGCGAAGTGATACCATCCCCAGTCCACGTAACATTGACAGCGGGTATAGGAGTCCCCGTCTGCTCCTCGTAGACGGATCCTCGAGCCTTGTCTATCTGCTGTGCCTGCGCTCCGTAGAGCGCTATCAGCGCCAAGCATATAATCTGTACTATTCGTCGCATTTGCTATCTCTATTGTATTTCGACATTTGCTATACGAGGCGAATCAGATCTATCCGCCCCTGCTTTGCAAAGATATATAATTCTTATGAGGGGGCACACCCCTTTCATCGCAAATTCACTACCCGTTCACATTTTTGTCACCCGTCATACAATAAAAGAGGCCATCGCAACAAGCGACAGCCTCCCAACAATGTAACAATCGTACAACAACTTATAATCGTACAACATTAACAACTTAAGTGAGTCTTGGCGGATTCGAACCGCCGACCCCCACCCTGTCAAGGTGATGCTCTAAACCAGCTGAGCTAAAGACTCAATACTCTGAGTATCCCAAGTAGAGAAAGCGACCAGAGTCGTGACCCCGTCTCTATTTGGTGGGACAAAGATACAACAAAATTTTGATCCCACCAACTCTTCGCAGGACTAACGCATTATTTAGGATGAGGTCATCGACGGCACTATCAAGGAAATCGCCCATTTCCTCGGTGGAGATCACCAATTATCCACGGAGGAGTCGAAAAATTCTTCGGAACTTTGATTTCTTTCTTCCGAAGTTTCATTTCATTCTTCCGAACTTTTATTTCCCGGTTCCGTGGAGAATTTTCATTTGCTCACTGAAGGTTCCCGATTTCCTCGGGAGAAATTGAAATCAGCGGAGATGCAAAAGCAGCTATCAAGTGGCTCTAGACCGCTCTGCAGCGAGGTTTTAGCCATATACCCCTCGAAGGTCATCAAAGAAAAGCGGAATGTAATGCGTCAGCTCTGCTTCTGACCTCAATTTATCACACTCCAGTGAAGCGGTAGGATGTCAATAGAGGAGCGTGCCGACGAGCGGGAGGTGGTCGCTGGGGCCACCGAGATAAGTGTCGCCACCGTACGTTCGTCGAGGACGACCCCACGGAGCTGGCGTCTCGTGCATATATTGCTGAGGGGGCAGCGCTATGCGTACTGTCTCTAGCTCAATGTGCGGATAGTGGCTCTCGACAAGTAGCGAGCGGGAGACGAAGAGCCGATCAATGCGCTCCCAGTAGCCTCGATAATAGTAGCTCCCTGGAGGCATCGTCTCTAGTTGCTCGGAGGTGAATGGGGGCGTGAGATCTACCATCTCTAGCGAATCGACCTGAGACTGGTATGCTTGGTAAGGCAACGCCCAACTGTCGGTCAAGGCATCTTCTGGAGTAGCGTTGAAGTCGCCCAAGACGATGATACTTTGCGCTGGATCAGCCATTAGCAGGCTGTCGGTACGCATACGAAGCATCTTGATCAAAGTGGCACGCGCCTTCTCTGCCGTGGCACCACCTCTGCGTGAGGGAAGGTGGCAGACGATGAGCGAGAGACGAGCTGCGGAGGGTAGACGGCCCGAGACAAAGAGCAGATTGCGTGTCGGGTAGACACTGTCAGGCGTGATCCGCAAAGGCCACTCCTCGGTCTGCTCTAGAGCAAAGCGGTCCGCATCATAGAGCAAGGCCACGTGAGAGCCCCGGCGGTCGGAGCCTGTAGCACAGATAGTATTGTAGTTGGCACTGCTCAGGAGCATGTGTTGGGCCAGTTGCTCCAGCGCCTCTACGCTCTCGACCTCTTGTAGCGCTATGAGAGCGGGTATGTCCCACGCGGTCACATGAGAGATCACCTCGGCTAGCTGACGACACTTGCGCTTCATGCGTGGTGCCGTCCACCCTTTACGAGCTGTGGGGAGGTACTCACGATCATCCCAGCGGGTGCTGGGGATGGTGTCAAAGAGGTTCTCCACATTGTATGAGACGAAGGTAAACCTCTGCTGTGCTACTAAGTGAAGCGTACCACAGAGCAGCAGGAAGAGCAGCCTTAGCCAGCGCAAGCGTACAACTACAGAGCAGATCATTTTAGATCAAAAAGGAAGCGACGCTCCCATAGAGTCTAGTTAGTCTCTATGAGAGCGTCGCTATACGTTGATAGGGTGTCTAGATTACCAGACCACGACACGCTCCTCGGGAGCAATGTACATAGGATCTCCAGGCTGAATATTGAACGCCTCATAGAAGGCATCGATGTTCTTCAGCGCCTGGTTGACACGGTTGATACCCAAGCTGTGAGGATCGATCTTAGTCAGACGAATCTCCTCCTCGGGGGTGATGTTTTGACCCCATACACGAGCATATCCGATGAAGAAGCGCTGTGCAGGTGTGAAGCCATCGATCTTGTCGACCTTCTTGCCATTAAGCTGCTTCTGGAGTGCTAGGTAAGAGACTAGGAGACCGCCCTGATCAGCGATGTTTTCACCCAGTGTCAGATGACCATCAGCATTGAGATTGTCATTGATCTTGATCTTGCTAAACTGCTGAGCGAGGCGCTCCGTAGAGGTCTTGAAGTTCTGCTTGTCCGCCTTAGTCCACCAGTTGTTCATATTGCCAGTAGCGTCAAACTCGCTACCCTGATCGTCAAAGCCGTGCGTCATCTCATGACCGATGACCACACCGATAG
>ERZ827520.1655-NODE-1655-length-24384-cov-3.335484_pt1 | contig 24384 bp, 28 predicted proteins | sample MGYA00519581_ERZ827520 | MGnify/ENA primary metagenome ERZ827520 (study PRJEB31778, sample SAMEA3449339) | human gut metagenome | biome: human gut; feature: human-associated habitat; material: faeces | place: United Kingdom | collected 2010/2012 ...
CAGCCGCCTTCGAAGTTGACCACGCCTTCGTCGTCCCAGCCGTGTTCGTCGTCGCCGATCAGCAGACGTTTCGGATCGGTGGACAGGGTCGTTTTACCCGTGCCGGAGAGCCCGAAGAAGATGGCGGTGTTCTTGCCGTTCATGTCCGTATTGGCCGAGCAGTGCATCGAAGCCATACCCTTGAGCGGAAGCAGGTAGTTCATGTAGGAGAAGATACCTTTCTTCATCTCTCCGCCGTACCACGTGTTGAGGATCACCTGCTGTTTTTCCGTCAGGTTGAATACCACGGCCGTTTCGGAGTTCAGGCCCAGTTCCTTGTAGTTTACCACCTTGGCTTTGGCTGCGTTGAAGGATACGAAATCCGGTTCGCCGTAGTTGGCCAGTTCCTCTTCGGTAGGACGGATGAACATGTTCTTGACAAAGTGAGCCTGCCAGGCCACCTCCATGATGAAGCGCACCTTGATACGGGAGTTTTCGTTCGCTCCGCAGAAGGTATCCATCACGTAGAGATCTTTGTTGGAAAGTTCCTTGACGGCCAGTTCCTTCAGCACGTCCCACGTTTTGGGCGAAACGGGCTTGTTGTCGTTCTTGTAACCTTCCGAGGTCCACCAGATCGTGTTGCGGGTGGTGTCGTCCAGTACGAAAAATTTATCCTTGGGCGAGCGGCCGGTGTAGATACCGGTCATCACGTTTACTGCTCCCAGTTCGGTTACTTGCCCTTTTTCATAGCCTTGCAGGCTGGGGTCGGTTTCTGCTTTGAAAAGCTCTTCGTACGAGGGGTTGTGATAGATTTTCTTCACGCCCGTGATCCCGTACTTGGAAAGATCCAGATTAGCCATTTTGTTTTACGTTTTTTAATTGATTATTTTGATTTGATATTTTTCGTTCGTCTTTGATTTAATATGCTGCCTTTCAATGGGTTCTGTTTTTGTCCTCCCCCCGTTCAAAAGGCTCATAAAGGTGAGAAAGTCCCGGACTAAAAAAAATGATTTGCATCATATTTTTAGCAGTTTTAATAAACTTATAACATTTCGGAGTCCCCCGGGAGCAGGCAGAGGGGAGGTTGGAGTAGAAGTCGCTTCCCATTGGGGAGAAGCCGGGTATAGCGGAAGCTACTTGATCTTCAAGCGCAAAACCTCTTCCCGGTCGATCCAGCCGGTGAAGCGTTCCCCGCCTTTGACCGTGAGGGCAGCCGCCGGCGCTCCGGTGAGCAGGATGTCGCCCGTCTTGAGGGTGTAGTAGCGCGACACGATCCCGATGGCCTGGTCGATGGAAAAGCGCATCTGTCCTGCCTCGCCCCGCATCACGTCCTTTTCTCCGTCGGAAAGTCCGAAGCAGATCCGGCCGGGGTCTTCGAAAGCCCCTTTGTCGATCCAGCGGCCGATGGCCGCTGCGCCGTCGAATCCTTTGGCGATGTCCACCGGCTGGCCTTCCGCAGCCAGGCGGTCGTAGAGGTCCTGTGCCGTGAAGTCTATCCCGAGGGTAAAGGCGTCGTAGTATTTGTGGGCAAACCGCGGATCGATGTACTTGCCCAGGCGGCAGATACGCACGGCCAGTTCGGCTTCGAGGGTGATCCGCTGCGAGAATTCCGGCAGGAAAAAAGGATTGCCCCCGTGCAGGATGCACGAGTCGGGTTTGAGGAAAATGACCGGTTGTGGTGGCGCGGCCGCCTCGCCGTGGGGGTAGTTCTGTCCCAGACAGATGATCTTCATACCGTGTCTTTTTCAGCTATCTTCTTTTCGTTCTTCTCTCTCTTTGCGCGTGCGACCTTGTTTATAAGAATTCGTCCGCCGGACCCGCCCCCTGGCGCAATACCTGCGGATGGCCGAAATGACGGTCGAGGCAATGTTGCCCCCATAGCCTCCGTCGATCACCAGGTCCACGACCGTATCCATCCGTTCGGCGATCAGCGAAGGGTCGGTGGTGTATTCCAGGATTTCGTCCGTGTCGTACACCGAAGTCGAGATGATGGGGTTGCCCAGGGCGCGGACGATCTCGCGGGGGATGTTGTTGTCCGGCACGCGGATACCGACCGTTTTCTTGCCCTTGAAGGCTTTGGGCAGCCCCGGTCCGGCCGGCAGGATAAAGGTGTAGGGGCCGGGCAGCAGCCGCTTGAGGATCTTGAACGTAGGGGTGTCTATCTGCCGGGCGTACATCGAGAGGTTGCTCAGGTCGGAGCAGATGAACGAAAAATTGGCCTTCTCGGGTTTGACGTGTTTGAGCCGGCAAAGCGCTTCGACGGCTTTGTAGTTGCCGATGTCGCAGCCCAATCCGTACACCGTATCGGTGGGATAGATCACCAGCCCTCCGCGGCGCAGCACTTCTACGACCTGTTCGATGCGGCGCGGGTCGGGATTTTCGGGGTAGATTTTGATCAGTTCAGCCATCGTGCGTTCGGGTTTCGTTTTTCCGGAAGCTAAATTACGCATTTTCTCCGTTTTTGTCCTGCCCGGGAGGCAGAAAACAGGCCTTTTCACCAGGAGGAAAGGCCGGGGTCAGAGTTCCAGCAGGGAAGCCAACTGCGGCACGGATTCGGCCAGGCGGGTAGCTCCGGCGGCGGACAACTCCTCCCGGCTGCCGTAGCCCCACAGCACTCCGATGCTCTCCAAGGCGTTGTCCTTCGCCCCCTCGATGTCGTGATGCCGATCGCCGATCATCACTGCACGATCCGGAGAGATCCCGCACGATACCAAAGCGTAACGCACCACATCGGTCTTTTTCGAGCGGGTATCGTCCATTGTCGCTGCTGCGACAAAGTCGAAAAACGGGAGGAGCTGGAAATGCTCCAGGATCTTTCGGGCGTAGAGCTCCGGTTTCGAACTGGCCAGGAGGATCCGTACCCCGTGCCTTTTCAGATCTTCCAACAGCTCCTTTATCCCCGGGTAGAGCTCGTTTTCAAAGATCCCTTGTCGGGAAAAGTATTCCCGGTACCGTCCGACCGCCTGCCGGGCCTGCTCCGGAGAAAACCCGTAAAACGTGGAAAACGAATCCACCAAAGGCGGTCCGATAAAAGGGTATAGCGTGGTGCGGTCTTTGACTTCGATGCCGAAAAAGGACAGCGCATAGGCGACCGAACGGGTAATGCCTTCACCGGGGTCGGTCAGGGTACCGTCCAGGGCGAAGAGGCAGTAGGCGTAGCGAGGCATCGGGTTTTGCGTTTTTTTTCTCTGCCGAAGTAAGTGGGGAAAAGGAGCGGCGAATAGGTTTATTCCATCCGCAGGGAAAAGTACACGAAACGGGGCACGTGGTATCGTTCCTGCCAGGTTTTGGGGTCGGCATGGGCATCGCGCAGCCCGCAAAAATCGATCCACAGGCTTTTCCTTCCCTCGAAGTCCATCGGCTGGACCAGCCCGGTGGTAAAAGCGGCCAGGGGGATGTCCTGGGTGGTGTCGTAAGGCCGTTCGGGGAAGGTCTCCATCAGGATGTACTGCGAGGGGTATTCCGTGCCGTTCCCGGAGTTGATGGGGTACGGGATTTTGGCGGTGGCATAGTTCGGGGTAACCACCCGCACGTATCCCGTGAGGGAGTCTTTTGCCTGGGCGTAAAAGGTAAACGAAGCCGTGGTGTCGGCAAATTCCATCGTCCGGGCCACGAGCGGCCGGGAGGAGACTTCGCCGTTTTCCACCTGATGTGCCCACAGAACCCATTTCTTGCCCCGGATGTCCCCGTGCACGGTGGCCTTCAGGTAGTACACTTCCAGAAATTCCATCAAGCCCTGTACCTCGGGTGTGAGGGTCTCCACGGCTTCGTACCGGACCTCGACCCGTCCTTCCTGGGCCGGGAGTACGATCGGGAAAAGGAGCAGCACCGCTGCCAGGATTTGTTTTTTCATGGGATTTTGGGTCGGTTGTTATTGGTTATAAAATGTACGCACCGAGCGCAGAAAACCACCTCAATCTTCCGTCGGCACCTTGAAGCGTTCGGGAGCGTCCTTGACGATCTTTTCCCGCCACGGTTTGCTCCAGCCCGGTGTTTCGATCGGTCCGGGGCCTCCGTAACGCGAGCGGATGAAGTCGCCGTCCTTTTCGGGATGGATCACGCCGTCGAAATACTTCACCAGCAGGAATGCTTCGAGGTCTTTCCACTCGGCGACGGTCTTTTCGCTCAAAAAGATGGAGAAATCCGTCAGGCAGGCTACTGCGCGTTTGGGCGAGGATTTGTACAGTTTCAGCGCCCGCTCGTCCCCTGCTTTCACATAGACGCGGAGGTAGTCCCGTTCCAACTCCGCCTGGCGCGCACGGATCTCGGGAGCGTAGTAGGCGTATTTGGCGTAGGCCTGTTGGGCCAAGCGGTTGAATATCCAGAAGGCAGCCGTAGGCGAGTAGGTATTGAAGTCGCCGTTGCCCACCGCAAAGCATTCCGCCACGCGGGTGGACGAGGCGTAGATGGGCGTGTAGCAGGTAAAGTAGGTGTCGTCCAAGCCGAACCACAGGATGCCGCCTATCTCGTCGGGCAGCCAGCCTCGCGATTGCGATACGAGCGAGAAAGCCGTCTGAGGGGTGGAAATCGGGCGCTCGCAGAAATACGCCACGCTGTCGAGTTCCCAGTCCAAGGGCCGTGTGCCGTACGGGGAGTCGTACGCCCCGGCCATGACCGTCCCCCGGATGTCCATCGGGGTGTTTTCGTAGTGGTCGCGCATCAGTTCCATCGCATCGAGTACCGAGAGTTTCCGGTCGGGCTTTATCCACAGCGGCATCCGTTCAGCCGTCGCATCGCCCATCGCGTAGCGCAGGTACCGGTCGCCGAAACCGGCGCAGGAACGTTGGAAGATGCTCCACACGCGCGCCTCGCAAAAACGCAGTTGGGTGAAGTCCAGCGGGCAGTAGGCCGCCGAGAAGTCGAAGTCGGCATCTTCTCCCGAGAAATACCCCATCTTCCGGGCAAAGGAGATCACATCCGGGCTGTAGAGGCAGTTCTGCGGATCGTCCAACGGGAAGGTCGTGATGCGCGCTTGATTGGCATGGGCGCAGATGTACCCGTCCGGCACGCGGCGGGCTACCCACACGGCGCCTTTTTCCTTTTCTCCCTTGCCGATGAGTTCCATGATCCACACCTCGTCCGGGTCGGCGATGGAAAACGACTCGCCCTCCGAATAGTAGCCGTATTCGGCTACCAGGGACGTCATGATCTCGATGGCTTCCCGGGCCGAGGCCGCGCGCTGCAACGTGATGTAGATCAGGCTCCCGTAGTCCAGGATACCGTTGGGACGGCAGAGTTCCGGGCGGCCGCCGAAAGTCGTTTCGGTGATGGCGACCTGTTTTTCGTTCATGTTGCCGATCACGTTGTACGTCTGCCGTACCTGCGGGATCTGTCCCAGCAGGTGTCCGGGGGCATCCCATTCATAGACATCGAGCATCGTTCCCGGACGGTATTTGGCGGCCGGGTAGTGGTACAACTCGCCGAACATCTGATACGAATCGGCCGAATAGGTCAGCATCGTGCTGCCATCTTCGGAAGCGCCTTTGGTGACCAGCAGGTTGGTGCAGGCCGGTGCAGCCGTGGCTGCGCCGAGCATCGCCAGCAGCAGGGCCAGGCGGAGCGGAGCGTTTTTCATTCTTTCTCTTTGGGGGGTATGGGATTGATCGTTTGTTTTTTTACAGGGAGGTCTTTGGCAAAAGGAAATGCCCCTCCCCTGGGGAGGAACGAAAAAAAGTCCCCTCCCCGAAAGATTTCCGGCAGCGGCGCACGAGCCTTATTTCTCGCTCAACAGCTCAGCACGGTAACCGGCCGACTGGACCGCTTCTACGATCTTCTGGGCCGATACCGGTGCATCGGTTACCGTCAGGGTGCGGTCGGGCGAAGAGAGGTCGAACGACCAGCTTCCGGCAGTCAGCAGGGGGGACAGGGCGGCATCGATCTTGGCCGTGCAGCCGGAACATTTGGCATTGGTACGGAAAACAAATTGTTTCATGATATGTGTTTTTTTGATGAATTTCAGTTCTTTTTTACAGGGAACATTTGGCGGCAGTTGGCAGTAGCCTTACAACTTGCTGCGCCCCAGCCGCAGCGCGTTGGCCACCACCGATACCGAGCTGAGCGCCATGGCGGCCGAAGCCCACATGGGGTTGAGCAGGATGCCGTAGAAGGGGAAGAGCACCCCTGCGGCGATCGGTATCCCGATGGTGTTGTAGATAAAGGCCCAGAAGAGGTTTTGCCGGATCAGTTGCACGGTGCGGCGGGACAGGTGTACGGCCTTGGGCAGCAACATCAGGTCGGAGGTCATCAGGGTAACCATCGCCACGTCCATTGCAATGTCCGTCCCGCGTCCCATGGCGATGCCCACGTTGGCCGAGGCCAAGGCCTGGGAGTCGTTGATCCCGTCGCCCACCATGGCCACGTTGCGGCCTTTTTGCTGGAGGTCTTCGATGAATTTCGCTTTGTCGTCGGGCATCATCGAGGCTTGGAAATGTTTGATCCCGGCCTGGGAAGCGATGTGGGCCGCAGTCTTTTCCGAGTCGCCGGTAAGCATGAATACTTCGATGCCCATCCGCTGGAGCTGTTCCACCGCTTGCCGGGAGGTGGGCTTGAGCGGGTCGCTGACCGCCAGCACGCACAGCAGGGAGGACTCTTCGCCGAAGAAGACGATGCTCCGCCCCTGGCTTTGCCATTGGGCGAGGGTGTCCGTGAGGTCTTTTTCCAGATGGGAGACATATTGACGGCAGAGGGCTTGGCTGCCTACCCAGTAGGTCTTGCCTTGGCGGGTGGCGCGTACGCCCATTCCGGTAACCGACTCGAAATCCTCCAAGGGGGTCTCCTCGGCGCCTTTGTTTTCCAGGTAACTCGTGATGGCCAGCGCCAGGGGATGTTCCGAGCGTTTTTCCATCGTGTAGAGCATGTCCTTGTTGCTCTTGAGCAGGTATCCCAAGTCCATGAACTGCGACACGCGCGGGATACCGGCGGTCAGCGTACCGGTTTTGTCCATCGCCATGGCATTGACCCGGCAGAGGTTTTCCAGGGCAAAAGCGTCCTTGATCAGGATGTGGTTTTCCGCGCCTTTGCCGATGCCCACCATCAGGGCCGTAGGAGTCGCCAGACCCAGCGCGCAGGGACAGGCGATCACCAGCACCGACACCGCCGAGACCACGGCCATGTGCAGGTACTGCCCGCCGCCGATCCACAGCCACAGGACGAGGGTAAGCAGGGAAATGCCCATCACCACCGGCACGAAGATGCCCGCGATCCGGTCGACGATCCGCTGAACGGGAGCCTTGCTGCTCTGCGCCTGTTCCACCATGCGGATGATGCGCGCCAGCACGGTATCGGCGCCCACCTGCTCGGCCCGCACCTTGAAAGCTCCCCGCTGGTTGATCGTTCCGGAGAGAACCTTGTCGCCCGGGCGTTTGCGCACCGGTACCGGTTCGCCGCTGATCATGCTTTCGTCCACGTACGAGGCGCCCTCGTCCACGGAGCCGTCCACCGGGATGCGCTCGCCGGGGCGCACGCTGATGCGGTCGCCCACCCGGATCATGCCGATGGGTAGGTCTTTTTCCCCATCCGGGGTAATGATGCGCGCCGTTTTGGGTTGCAGGCCCATCAGTTTGCGGATGGCCGACGAGGTGTTGCCTTTCGCGCGTTCTTCCAGCAGTTTCCCCAGCAGGACGAAGGCGATGATCATCCCCGAGGCTTCGTAGTACACGTGTACCGGCATGCCGGAGGAGGCCAGCAGCGAAGGAAACAGCGTATTGACCAGACTGTACAGGAAAGCCACCGATACGCTCAAGGCCACCAGCGTGTCCATGTTGGCCGAACCGTGGCGCGCCTGCCGGACAGCATTGATAAAGAAACGCCGCCCGAAGTACAGGATGGGCAGGGTCAGCACCAGCATCACCCAAGCAGCGTAGGGGTTGTCCATGAAGACCATCGAGATGACCATCAGCGGGATGGCCAGGGCCCAGGCTCCGAGGGTGCGCAAGCGGATCCGGCGGTAGCGTTCGGCTTGTTTTTCCTCTTTTTTTTCTTCGGTATTGTCGCCTCCGATGAGGATGTCGTACCCGATGGCGCGGATCTGCCGTTGGATTTCCTCAAGGGAGATCACCGAGCGGTCATAGACCAAGTGCATGTCGTTCGAGGCGAAGTTGACATCGGCCTGGAGTACGCCGGGCAGGGTGCGCGTGGTGTTTTCCACATTGGCGGCGCAGACGGCGCAGCTCATTTCCAGCACCGGGACGATGGTTTCCTGTATGTTGCTTTTTGCCATAGACGGTTCGAGTCTCGCCCGCCTTGTGCGCGCGAGGTGAGGGTAAAGGTACACAAATTTTGCCATTGCTGTCAAGAGAGCGGCGCGTGCGATTGCGATCGCAATTGTTGTCGAAAAAGAGAAAAGCCGGGAAAAAGCGGAAAATGAAAAAAAGTGTATATTTGGTCGTCAAAAGACAAGTCTTCCGCCTCGGCAAGGGCGGAAGCGGCAACATCAACCACCAAAGTACGTATAAATGACAGACAATCAGGATACGCGCGCTGCGTTGAAGGAAAGCGCAGGCGTCGATGTGTCGCATTGTTACCAGTGCGGGAAATGCTCCGCCGGTTGCGTGCAGGCCGAGCGGATGGACTACCCGCCCAGCTACGTGATGCGCCTGTTGCAGACCGGCGATCCGGCCGACTATCGCACGGCGCTCACCAGCCGGACGATCTGGCTGTGCCTGAACTGCGAGAACTGTTACCAGCGCTGCCCCATGTCCATCGACATCCCGGCCGTGATGGACGCCCTGCGGCAGCAAGCCCTGCGCGAAGGCATGCAGCACCGCGACGCCCGCAAGATCATCGCCTTCCACCGGGCCTTCCTCGCCCAGGTGAAAAACACCGGAAGGCTCTACGAAGTCGGCATGGAAGCGCAGTACAAACTCTCCACCGGCGAGGTGTTCCAGGACGTCTCGCTGGTGCCTTCGATGCTCTCCAAAGGCAAGTTGGGCCTGTTCCCTGAAGGAGTAAAGGACCGCAAGGCCCTGCGGAGGATCTTCGACGCGGCGGCTTCCCGCTCCAAGGGGGCGGCCGGCCGAACCGGCGGAAACGGTAAAGAAAAAAAGAAGGAGGACGAACGATGAAGACAGGATTTTACCCCGGATGTTCCCTCAAGGGCTCCTCGCGCGAATACGCCGAATCGACCCTCGCCCTGGCCCGCGCGCTCGAAATGCCCCTCCAGGAGATCGACGATTGGAATTGCTGCGGCGCTTCTTCGGCGCACGCGGTAGACAAGGAACTGGCCTTGGCCCTTCCCGCACGGGTATTGGCTCTGGCAGCCGAGCAGGGCTTCGACGAAGTGGTGGTGCCCTGTGCAGCGTGCTACAACCGTTTGTCGATGACCCGCCACGAACTGGAGCAGCACCCGCCGCTCAAGGAGCGGGTGGAGGACCTGCTGGGCAAGCAGGTAGGCCCGGTGAAGATCCTCAATGTCCTGCAGTGGATCGAAAAATATGCCCCGGGCAAGGTGTCCGAAAAACTCGTCCGTCCTTTGGGCCGGAAAGTGGCCTGCTATTATGGCTGCCTGCTGGTGCGCCCGGCTTCGGTGCTGGGCTTCGACCGGACGGAAGACCCCCAAACGATGGACCGGATGATGCAGGAGGCCGGCGCGACGCCCATCGACTGGGCTTTCAAGACCGAGTGTTGCGGCGGAGGGATGACCATTCCCGATACCGAAGCCGTAGCGCGTCTTTCGGGCGATGTGCTATCCGACGCCGCCGCCCGGGGTGCGGAAGCGGTCATCGTCGCCTGCCCGATGTGCCATGCCAACCTGGACATGCGCCGCCGGGAGATCAACAAACATCTGGAGCATCCGGTGGAGATACCGGTGCTGTATATCACGCAGGCTCTCGGGCTGGCCGTGGGGCTTTCCCCGCAGCAGTTGGGTTTGAGCCGTCATTTTGTCCCCGTAAACATTTTCTAAAGCAAAAGCAAGTATGTCGAAGATAGGAGTTTTCGTATGCCATTGCGGTGAGAATATCGGCGCGACGGTCGATTGCGAAAAAGTGGCGGCCGAGATCGCCAAGATGGACGGGGTGGAGGTGAGCATGGACTACAAGTACATGTGTTCCGATCCCGGGCAGACCCTGATCAAGGACGCCATCCGGCAGAAAGGGCTCGACGGGGTGGTGGTAGCCGCTTGCAGCCCCCGCATGCACGAGGCGACTTTCCGCAAGGCCTGCGCCGAGGCGTGCCTGAACCCGTACCTGTGCGAGATCGCCAATATCCGCGAACAGTGCTCCTGGGTGCATGAAAAAGGCGAAGCCACTACCGAGAAAGCCATCGAACTGGTGCGGATGCAGGTGGAGAAAGTCCGCCGCGACCAGCCCCTGCGTCCCATCGAAGTCCCGATCACCAAAAAAGCGCTGGTGATCGGCGGCGGCATCGCCGGGATACAGGCCGCCTTGGACATCGCCAATGCCGGTCATAAAGTCATCCTGGTAGAGCGCGAACCCTCCATCGGAGGGCACATGTCGCAGTTGTCCGAGACTTTCCCCACGCTGGACTGCTCGCAGTGCATCCTCACCCCCCGCATGGTCGAGGTGGCGCAGCATCCCAATATCACCCTTTATACCTATGCCGAAGTAGAAGCGCTGGAAGGCTTTATCGGCAATTTCAAGGCCCGTATCCGCCTGAAGTCCCGCAGTGTCGATCTGGAAAAGTGCACCGGCTGCGGAGCCTGCACCACCAAATGCCCTACCAAGAAGATACCCAGCGAGTTCAACGCTTCCATGGGGCTCCGTACCGCGATCTACGTCCCGTTCCCTCAGGCGGTGCCCAACAAGCCGGTGATCGACCGGGAACATTGCGTGTACTACCGCACGGGCAAGTGCAAACTCTGTGAAAAGACCTGTCCCACCGGCGCGATCGCTTTCGACCAGCCGGACAAGATCCTCACCGAGGAGGTCGGCGCCGTGGTGGTCGCCACCGGATTTGACGTAGCCCCCACGGACGGGTTCCCCGAATACGGCTACGGGAAGTACAAGGACGTGATCACCGGACTGCAATTCGAGCGTCTGGCCTCGGCTTCCGGTCCCACGATGGGCGAAATCCGCCGCCCTTCGGACGGAAAAGTCCCGCAGAAGATCGTCTTTGTCGCCTGCGCCGGATCGCGCGATCCGGCCAAAGGCCGTCCGTACTGTTCGAAGATCTGCTGCATGTACACGGCCAAGCACGCGATGCTTTACCAGCACAAGGTGCACGGCGGAGAGTCCTACGTGTTCTACATGGACATCCGTGCCGCCGGCAAGAACTACGACGAATTCGTGCGCCGCGCCATCGAGCAGGATGGGGTCAACTACGTGCGCGGGCGGGTGTCCCGGATCTACGAACGCGACGGCAAACTCATCGTCAAGGGTGCCGACACCCTGCTGGGCGGCCGCCCGGTGGAGATCGAAGCCGACATGGTGGTGCTGGCCACCGCAGCCGTGGCCAATCCGGGAGCCGAATCCCTGGCGCAGAAACTGCATATCTCCTACGACCAGTACAACTTTTTCGCCGAGGCGCACCCCAAACTCCGCCCGGTGGAGACCAATACCGCCGGCGTGCTGCTGGCCGGAGCGTGCCAAAGCCCCAAGGACATCCCCGAGACGGTAGCCGCCGCTTCCGGAGCTGCGGCCAAGGTGGCAGCGCTCTTCTCCCAGGATCGTCTGGTGCGCGAACCGGTCGTGGCCGTGGTCAACCGCTGCGCTCCGCCGGTCTTTTCCACCTGCGTGGGTTGCGGGTTGTGCGTGCCCATATGCCCGTACCAGGCCATCGAGATGGAGCCCATCACGGCCCGCGACGGCAGTGTGATCAAGACCGTGGCGCACATCAATCCGGGACTTTGCCAGGGTTGCGGCACGTGCGTGGCTTTCTGCCGCAGCAAGAGCATCGACCTCCAGGGCTTTACCAACGAGGAGATGTTTGCCCAGGTGCTTTCCGCCATCAATCAGTAAGAATACCGACCTTATGGAAGAAGAAGATAAAAAGACGACGGCCGCCGCGGAGTTCGAACCGAAAATCGTGGCTTTCGTGTGCAACTGGTGCACGTATGCCGGTGCCGATCTGACGGGCACCAGCCGCATCAAGTACGCCACCAACGTGCGCGTGGTGCGTTTCCCCTGTACGGGGCGCATCGACTTTATGCTCGTGCTCAAGGCTTTTGCCTCGGGTGCCGACGGGATCATCGTTTCGGGTTGCCACCCCAACGACTGCCATTACACGGCGGGCAACTTCCACGCCCGTCGGCGGTGGATGGTCCTGCGGGGTTTGCTCGAATACCTCGGGGTGGACCTGCGGCGCATCCGCTTTTCGTGGGTCTCGGCCGGCGAAGGCGCCAAGTGGGCCGAACTGGTCAACGATACCGTCGAGCAGATACGCGCCCTGGGACCTTACGAGCAGTACCGAAAAGCAGCCGATTACCTGAAAAACGGAGTGTACAATGGATAAGTGGATCGAAAATATCAAGGACCTCTTCGCCCAGGGCGAAGTAACCCTGGTCATCGGGTACGAAGCGGGCACGGACGGCGATCCCCGGCCTTTCTTCTGCCGCAGTGCGCAGCAGGCCGACCGTCTGGTGTTTCCGGAAGGCTTCGCCCCGAACCTGGCGGTGTACCTGACCAAACAGGAATTGGTCAAGGGCGAAAAAGTAGCGGTCATCGCCACCGTGCCCACCCTGCGGAGCATCTGTTACCTGCAGGGGGAAAACCAGCTCGGCAGCCTTTCGCTGGCCGTGTACCACCTGACCCAGGAAGGGGAGTGGCGGCAGTTCGCCACCCCGGAGCAGATCGCGCAGTATATCGACGCCATCCCCCTGTCCCTGTCCGAGAAGGACCGGGCGCTGGTGGAAAAACTCGACGCGATGACCCCTGAGGAGCGTTGGGCGTTCTGGCAGAACGAGTTCTCGCGCTGCATCAAGTGCTACGCCTGCCGGGCCGCTTGCCCGATGTGCTACTGCACGCGTTGTATCGTCGAGGACAACCGTCCGCAGTGGATCGACCCCTGGCCTTCGCCCCTGTCCAACATGGAGTGGCAGATAAGCCGGGTGATGCACCTGGCCGGACGTTGTGTGGGCTGTGGATCGTGCGGGGAGGCTTGCCCGGAACACATCCCCGTCCACTTGCTCAACCGCCGTCTCTCGCAGGACATCCAGGCCGACTTCGGCGTGGTGCCGGGCGCAGCCCCCAAGCAGGGGGCCGTGTTGAACACCTTCCGGGTGGAGGACAAGGAAAACTTTATCGTTTGACGACCATGAAGACACTATTTATACGAAAAGAAAATATCCCTGCGTGGTTCTCCGCCCTGCGTGCCGCCCACGACCGTATCCTGGCCCCGGTGCGTAAAAACGAACGGGTAGTGGAGTTCGCCCCGGTGGATACCTTGGATCAGGTGGCCTCGGACTACGTCCAGACCACCCGCAGCGCCAAGGAAGCGCTGTTTCCCCGCACCGAGGTGCTCTTCTCTTACCGCAAGGAAGGCCGGGAGGTCGAAGTGGAGGATTTCGACCCTTCGGGCGTACCGAACACCCTGTTGTGGCAAGTGCGTCCCTGCGACGCCGCGTCGGTATTTCCCTTGGATGCGGTATTCAACTGGGACTATCGGGACAAACTGTACAATACCCGCCGGGAGCGCACCGCGATCGTCGCCGTATCGTGTGCCAAGGCCGACGGAGCCTGTTTCTGTACGGCGGTAGGCGGGGGGCCGGGCAGCACGGCCGGGAGCGACATCCTGCTCACCTACACCCCCGAAGGAGCCATCGCGGAGCTCTCGACCGAGAAAGGCGAACGTCTGGTCGCGCTCTCCCAGGCGCTCTTCGAACCTTCCGACGGGAAGGACAAGGAGAAATACCTAGCGCCTCTTCCCGCGGCTTTCGACCGTGAACAGCTTCGGGTGCGCCTGGAAGGGATGTTCGATTCCCCGGTATGGAAACAGCAGTCCGAACGTTGCCTGGGTTGCGGAGCCTGCGCGTACGTATGCCCCACGTGCTCGTGTTTCGATATTCAGGACCGCTCGGCCGGACAGACGGGCCAGCGCCTGCGCTGCTGGGATTCATGCGGCTTTGCACTTTTCACCCAGCATACCTCCGGGCACAATCCCCGCCCGACGCAGGCCACACGTTGGCGGCAGCGCTTGTTGCATAAGTTTTCGTACATGCCCCAGCGCCTTCAGGCATTGGGCTGCACCGGCTGCGGACGCTGCTCGCGGGCTTGCCCGGTGGACATGAACCTCAAAGATCACCTTGTTTCAATAGCCGATACAAAATGAGCACCAACGACGACAAAAATATTTACCTCCCCTACCGGATGACCATCGAGAAGATCACCCTCGAAGCCCCGGGTGTGCGGACCTTCCGCCTGCGTTTTCAGGATCCGCAGCAGGGCGAGGCCTTTTCTTTCCGCGCCGGGCAGTTCGGCGAGTATTCCGTGTTCGGCGAAGGCGAATCGACGTTCTGCATCGCTTCTTCGCCCACGCGCAAAGGATACATCGAGTGCACCTTCCGCCAGGCCGGACGGGTAACTACCGCGCTGGCGAAAAAGGAACAGGGGGATACCATCGGTTTTCGCGGACCTTTCGGCAATACCTTCCCGATGGAGCAGTGGGAGGGGAAAAACCTGCTGTTCATCGCCGGAGGGATCGCCCTGCCCCCGATGCGCTGCGTGATCTGGAACGCCCTGGACGAGCGGGAGAAATACGGCGATGTAACCATCGTTTACGGTGCCAAGACCCCGGCCGACCTGGTGTACAAAGAGGAGTTGAAGCAGTGGGAGGAGCGTCCCGACGTCCGGCTGATCACCACGGTCGATCCGGGCGGGCAGACTCCCGACTGGAAAGGCGAGGTAGGTTTCGTCCCCGACGTGGTGGCCGCTGCCGGCCTTTCGGCCGAAAATACGGTAGCCGTGGTATGCGGCCCGCCGGTGATGATCAAGTTTACGATGCCCAAGCTCCAGGCGCTCGGATTTTCCGACCAGAACATCTACACCACGCTCGAAAACCGGATGAAATGCGGGGTGGGCAAATGCGGCCGTTGCAACGTGGGGAAAATGTACGTCTGCAAGGACGGACCGGTATTTACCCAGGCGCAGCTGGCGGAATTGCCGCCGGAATATTGAGCCCGATCCCGATTTTTTTCGGATCCCGTCCCGATTTTTTTCGGATCCCGTCCCGATTTTTTCAATTTCTCTTCAAAATCCTTCCCGTTCTTTGCCTCGAACCAAAGAGAGAAAGGGTGAAAAAGACGGAAAAGACTACCAGGGGGGTCGTCTTGTGGACGATCCTCCTTTTTTTGTTCGCCGACGATGTGCGGGCCGGGAAAACCGATCGGGCAGGGTGGATGGCCGGCTCCGTTTCGTGGAGTTTGGACGAACGGTGGAAGCTTGCCACCGGGTTGGAATACCGCTCGAAGGACGATTTTTCGACCACCGACCGTTGGAGTTGGAACTTGGCGGCCGGATACGAACTTACCCGGTGGCTGGAAGCGGAGGCCGGGTACGAACTCCTCGTCAAGCACACGGATACCCGCTGGCCGGTCGAACACCGGTATTGGTTTTCACTCACCGAATCGGTTGAGGTAGGTCGGGTGGAATTTTCCCTGCGTGAACGTTTTCAGCATACTCTGGGCAGCGAACACGAGTACCGCCTGCGGACCCGCCTCCAGGCAAAGGTCGAGGCTACGGATCGCCTTTCACCCTATCTCTGGGTGGAAATGTACAACGACTTGGGGCGCGGAGGGCATTTTTCGCTCGCCAGGGTGCGTTACCGGGGCGGGTGCGAATACCGCTGGACGGATACCTTTTCGACCGATGGGTTCTACCTCTACCAAAGCCAGCCGGGTGCCCGGCGGCATGTGGTGGGGCTCGAAGCGAATTTCTCGTTTTGAGGCTGTCCGGTTTTCGTCCGCTCGGGCTTCCCTTGCGGGAAAACGCACAGCCTCCCTTTGTCGTGAAAGACATGTCGTTCCAAGAAAAAACCCGAAGAGGAATCCCTTCGGGCTTTTTCTTGGAACGAACTTGCGCGCCGGAGTGTCAGTAGTCCCGCTCGCCCTGCACGTACAGGGTCGAGTTGGTAACGTTGACATCGATGCCCCGGTCGAGTTGTGAACAATAGACCTCGACCGGATACGGATTTGCCACTTCTACCGGCATGGGATTATTGTCCGGAATGATCCGGGTTTCGGCCACCACTTCCTTGCTGGACAACTGAAGGAGGATGAGGTGTCCGGCATAGATGACGTTTTTCACGTAGAAAACCTCGTCTTTTGGCGAAACGATCTGTTCGCCCACGCGGGGAACGACCGGGCAGGGGAGTGAAAACTCCTTGCCCTGTTCGTCGATGCACGTGATCACCAGCAGGGACGGATGGGTGCTGAGCATGAGGATCGGAGTCGGTTCCCGGTCGTAGCCGATGCGTTTGACGATGTTTACGTGCGTATCGGGCGACAAACCCCATTCCTGGCGGCGTTTGGCTGCTATTTTTTCCAGTTCGGGCGTCATCAGGATCGATTCGCCGATGCGGGGCATTCCCCCCAGTTGCATCCGGATGCATTCCATGTTTTCTGCCCGGTCGGAAAGGCCGATGCTTACTCTGACTTCTACCATGGTCTTATCGAGGTCGTTGCGGTGGAACGGTGGGTTACTGGGCAGCGGCTTGTTCCTCCGGATCTTCCTTTTCCTTGGAGACCAGCGAAGCGCCTTGCAGCAGGTTGTACCAGTGGAAGAGCTTGCGGATGTGCGACGGATAGACGCGTTCCCGGTCGTAGTCCGGCACGATGGCCTCGAAGTATTCCTTTAATTGGGCATCCGAGGAAGTTTTGGCGTCCGGAGCCGGGCCGTTGTCTTCTTTTTCGGCGATACGGCGCATGATTTCGCGCAAGGCGAGTTCTTCACCCTGGGTGTACATCGAGATGTCGTCCAGCGAACTCATCGTGGAATTCAACGAAGCCATCGTCCGTTTTCCTTCCGGAACGGATTCGACGATCACACCGTTTTTCGCGTGGGAGAGGATCTTGTACAGACCTGGTTTGCCCGAGATGGCAATGATACCTTTGAGTTTCATCTTTTTGGTTCTTGTCGGTATGTTTTGTGGTTATTTTCGATAGGGAAAATGCATCGCGTACTCGGTATGGACCTCGCCGTGGGCGATGCGTTGCAGGCGTTTCTGGATCACCCGTTTGGTAAGGGCGGACAGACGGTCGGTAAATACCACGCCCTCCAGATGGTCGTATTCGTGTTGGAAGATCCGGGCCGCCCGTCCCGAGAAGGTCTCTTCGTGCAGGTTCCACTGGCGGTCGTAGTAACGCACGCGGATGTTTTGCGGGCGGAACACCTTCTCGTGCACCCCGGGAATGCTCAGGCAGCCTTCCTCGAAGCCCCACTTGTCGCCCCATTCTTCCAGTTTTTCCGGGTTGATGAATTCCCGGCGGAATCCCGCCAGAAAGTCCCGTTCCTCTTTGGGCAATTCCTCGTCCTGGGCAAACGGCGAACCGTCCACCACGATCACCCGCACGGAACGGCCCACCTGCGGGGCCGCCAGACCCACCCCGTCGGCCGCATCCATCGTCTCGAACATATCGTCGATGAACGCATCCAGTTCCGGATAGTCTTTGTCGATCTCTTCGGCCCTTTTCTTGAGAACAGGTTCCCCGTAGGCCATAATCGGAAGTTTCATATCGTCTTTTGTCTTTTTTGTGTGTTCTCGCTTATACTTTCTCTTATCCCTCCCCCTTCTTCTCTCTCTCTCTCTCCTGCTTTCGATACCGGCAGCCAACTCGGGCAAAGGCTCCGCGGCGCTTTACCGGTGGCGGGACTCCATGTAGTCGCGCAGGATCAACGCCGCGCTGGTGCGGTCCAGCAAGCCTTTTTCCTGGCGGCGGCTTTTCGGCATCCCGCTCGCAGCCAGATCGCGTGCCGCGATGCGCGAGGTGAAGCGTTCGTCGTACCGCTCCACCGGAATGTTCCCCGGCAGCGTCCGTTCGAGGCGGCCGATGAAATCCCGAATGGCACCTTCGACCTCTACCGGCGCCGCGCACGAGTACGTGTGGCGGGGTAGTCCCACCACGATGGTCTCCACGTCGTTTTCCCGGCAGTATTGCTCCAGAAAAGCCACAGCCTCTTGCGGAGGCAAGGTGCACAGGGGCGAAGCGATGATCTGCAGCGGGTCGCTTACCGCGATGCCCGTGCGCTTTTCCCCGTAGTCGATGCCGATCAGGATGCCCATGCTCGTGTGCAAAATTAGCGTTTTTTACCCTCGGGCGGCAAATTTTTTCAGCCGTTGGTACAGTTGGGCCGTAGGCAGCCCCACCACGTTGTGGTACGAACCCTCGATGGAGGCGATGTGCGTCTCCCCGATCCATTCCTGGATGGCGTAGGCCCCCGCTTTGTCCAGGGGCGAGAAGCGGGACACGTAGTACCGGATGTCTTGCGGGTCGATGGGCAGGAACGTGACGCGGGTGGCGCAGCAGAACGACTCTTCGTCCGTAACGCTGCGCAGGGTAACGCCGGTGAGTACTTCGTGCGTGCGTCCGGAAAGCGCCCGAAGGGTCGCCTCGGCTTCCTGTTCGTCGCGGGGTTTGCCCAGCGGACGGCCGTCGGCCCATACGAGGGTGTCGGCTCCCACGATGATCTCCTGCGGGGCGATGGGACCGGCTGCGCGCGCTTTGAGCCGGCTGAGGTATTGCACGATCTCCCGCCCGTCGGTCAGCATGTCGGGGTAGTGTTCCCGGACATCCCCGGTGCGGGCGAGGAACGGGACGCCCAGTTTTTCGAAAAATTCGATCCGCCGGGGCGACGTAGAGGCCAGCACCAGCGTCCGCCCTTTCAAGGCTTCGGCCAAACTGTTTTCTGTCGCGGGGGTAGCCATTTCTTTATCTATTTCAAAAATGTTTGTGTTGGGCACCGGTGAACACGCTATTATAATAAAAGTTGAAAATATAGCGGCATATATAAATTTGTCAATATTGATTATTTGCGTCTTTTAAAGACGTAGTTTATACTTTTTGTTCTTGTGTTTTCACGGATACCAGTAACATACTTTTCATTCCCAAAATTGGGGAAAACAGTTTCCTGGAGAGTGTAAACATTGACTAATTCCCATCCTTCAGCACCCAATAGATTCAAGTCCTCATCTGTTACATTGAAAGTATTAGAGACGAATTCAGAGTCTGACTCCCCTGTAATGGTTACCGTTTTATATTCCCAGTTATTATTAGAAGAGCATGCCGTGAAGATTACGACTACCATGAAAAGGAAAAGATTTTTCATAAGAATAATACTTACATGTTAGTTATATGTGTTTATGATAAACAAAAACAATAAGATTACGTTGTCTTCTCTACTGATTTATCCTGTTTTTGATGACAATGTTTTCTGTTAGGGATTCTGACCTTACGCGTTCCCATATTTTATGTTATGACATCATAGAGGTAACATTCAAATGTAGTAAGATTATTAGAAAATTTATATATTCAAATATACTTTTTTGACACGAAAATACGATTTGAAGGTCGTGTTATAGGTTTTTAAAAGGCTTGTTTTGAGGTGTTTGCTCAAATAAACTTGATGAGCCTCTTTGTTGAAAAAGAGTTGCGCTTTATGCATTGAACCCCTCAAAATCCTCTCCGTACCATTTTCCCTGGGCCTTGAGCACCTGTTCCACCACATCCCGCACGCAGCCCGCTCCGCCCGGCAGGGGAGAAATGTATTTGGCTACGGACAGCACATCCTGGCAGGCATCCGCCGGGCAGCAGGGCAGGCCGACGGCTTTCATCGGGTCGATGTCCGGCACGTCGTCCCCCATGTAGAGCATCTGCTCGAGCGGGATGCCGTATCCGTCGCGGTATTCGAGCAGTTTTTCCAGTTTGGAGGTGGAGTTGAGGACGATGTCGGTGATGCCCAGGCGGTTGAAGCGGGTCAGGATCGAGTCGTCCCTCCCGCCGGTGATGATGATGATCTTCAGTCCCCGCCGGGCGGCCAGTTGCAGGGCAAAACCGTCCTTGACGTTCATCCTGCGGACGAATTCCCCGGTGGGGAATACCGTTACCATGCCGTCGGTCATCACTCCGTCCACATCGAAGACCAAAGCCCGAATGCGCCCCAGAATATCCTTGTAGTTTTCCGTGTCCATAGCCGAGATTTTTTGCCGTGGACAAAAGTACGGATAAAACGGCGAACTTTAATACATTTGCACCGAGTCCCACCACGAATCGCAAAGAACCGATGTACACCCTTACGGCAATAACCGGCCCCACGGCCAGCGGAAAGACCGCCCGGGCGATCTCGATCGCCCGGGCGCGCGGAGCGGAGATCGTCTCGTTCGACTCGCGGCAGTTTTACCGGGGCATGGACATCGGCACCGCCAAACCCACGGCCGAGGAACTGGCCGCCGCCCCGCATCATTTTATCGGACACCTGCCCATCGACGCCCCGTACAGCGTAGGCGACTACGAACGGGATGCCTTGGCATGCATCGCGCAGATCCATGCGCGCGGTCGGGAAGTGGTGCTGGTAGGCGGATCGGGGCTTTATCTGGAGGCCATCGAACACGGCCTGGACCACATCCCCGACGTATCGCCGCAGGTGCGGGAACAGGTGGCGGAACTCGAAAAGCGCGAGGGACTTGAGGCCTTGCAGCGCCTGCTGGTCGAGAAGGACCCGGTGTATTACCGCCAGGTGGACCTGAAGAATCCCCGCCGTGTGGCACGCGCGCTGGAAGTGTGTCTTTCGAGCGGACAGCCGTATTCGTCGTTTCGGGGAACGGGCCGGGTGGAGCGCCCCTTCCGGGTGGAGCGCATCAACCTGGAGCTGCCCCGCGCGGAACTCTACGCCCGGATCGACGCCCGGGTGGACCGGATGATGGAACAGGGGCTGCTTCGCGAAGTGGAATCGCTCTTGCCCTACCGGCATTGCAATGCCATGCAGAGCGTGGGGTATCGCGAATTTTTCGATTACTTCGATGGACGGATCTCCCTGGAGCAGGCTGTGGAGCTGGTCAAGCAGCACACCCGCAACTATGCCAAACGGCAGATTACATGGTTCGCCCACCGTTAGGGGGCAGACGACACTCGTTCGAGGCCCTTTCCCTTTCCCTTTTGTTCATCTTCCGCATTGGATTTCATGCTGCCGGCGAGTGCTCAGGGGGGCGGATTGTCCAGAGCGGTTTTCTGCGCAGGATAGGATTGCATAAGGAAGGGAAAAATGGTATCTTTGATGCAACCGGAGTCCGATTAGTTATGGGAAAAACAGTCACTACCTACCTCATCGACGGCGATCCGAAAGGAACGCAGTATGTTTTTATCAGCAACAAGATTTGCCAGATGTTTGTCATTCCGCGCTCGAACTTGGCCTATTTGAATGAGCAGGAGAAACTGCACAAGCCGGCTTTTTACATCCTGATCGGAGAAGATGAGGCAACCAAGCCGCAGGCTTATATCGGAGAAACGGAAAATTTCAGAGAACGGATAAAAGACCATGACAGCAAAAAAGCCTTTTGGCAAAAAGCGCTTGTCTTTGTCTCCAAGGACGAGGACATGACCAAGGCCGACGTGCAATATCTGGAATACCGTGCGATTGCCGAAGCCAAGCTGTCGAACTCGTTCGTGCTCGACGAAAACAAGCAGATCCCCAAAGCGCCCAACCTTCCCGAACATCAGCGGGATGCGATGGAGGAGTTTTTTGAGGACATCAAGTTTCTGGCGTCGTTTATCGGTTGCGGTATCTTCGAAGTATCCCGCCCCAAGGAAGAGCATCTGTTCTTCGCCAAAGGCCGTGGATGCGATGCAAAAGGATTTTATCATTCCGCGGGATTCACGGTGCTGAAAGGAAGCGTGATGGCCGAGGATTGCACGCCGTCTTTCTCCTGGAAAGAAAAGCGGGAAAAGCTGCTTCGGGAATATGCCACTTTTGACAAGGGCGTTTGGACGATGGACTCGGACAAGACATTCTCCAGCCCCAGTACGGCCTCCGATTTCTGCATGGGTCGCTCCTCAAATGGATGGACTTTGTGGAAAGACAAGGATGGGAATACCCTGGATTCGGTATATAGAAAGCTGTTGAAGTAAGCAGGTTATGCTGTATGAGCGCTATTAACAGAATCATCCTTGTGGGCAACGGTTTCGATTTGGCTCATGGATTGGCTACACGTTATGCGGATTTTATCAATTGGTACTGGAAGCAATGGGCATCCTGTTTGTTGAGAAGCCATCACAAGATAGAGACGGATGAGTTGTGTTCTTTTGGATTAAAAGATAGCTTTTCGCTTAAGGGTTGGTATTTAGTTTGGCAATGGCATTATAAAATACCGAGAGACTTCTTTAAAGACTTTGAAAAAAAATATGATATTATTGATCGAGTAAAAGGAGATACAAGCATATGCGATTTCAAATCTTATAGCCTCTTTTTTGATAAGATCTGCGCGCATGCAGAGCGGAGAGGCTGGGTGGACATAGAGAACGAGTACTTCGACGCGCTCAACAAAGAATATTTCGAAGATCCGGCAAAACTCAACCAAGAGTTTGAGATCGTCCGGTCGAAATTGATCACGTATCTTTCCTCTATTCAAGAAACGGGAGTCAAAACCTCGATAATCGACCAAGGCCTAAAACAAAAGATTTTTGCTCCGATTCGGACGAGGGAAGTTGCGATAAGCGCCCGGAAACATTTGTTGAATTTCATAGACGAACAATGCTCGAACATAAAAAACGGTTATCCGGTTTCCGAAATATACGATCGATTCGGATTGAATAAGGCGGAAGAAAGCACCCGAGCTCTTGAAAAATTTGCTGAAGAGTATCATGGCGGAAAAATCAAGACCTTTGATCTTGAAAGTATTGCCGATGACAGTACCATTCCTGCCGCATTGTTGCGGCCAGGGAGGGTGTTGTTGTTGAATTTCAATTACACCCGCACGGCCGATCTGTATATGCCGCAAGGCGAAGAGGCGGAGTATTGGTTCCCCGTTTATCACATTCACGGAGAATTGGAACATCCCGACAGCATAATTTTTGGTTACGGGGACGAGTTGGACGACAGATATGGAGAACTTGTAAAACTCAACAACAATGAGCACTTGCGTCATATCAAATCCATAAAATATCTCGAAACGGACAATTATCGCAAACTGTTGGCCTTTATTGATTCAGCGCCTTATCAGGTTTGTATCATGGGGCATTCCTGCGGCAATACGGACAGAACCCTTTTGAATACTCTGTTTGAACACAGAAATTGCGTTTCGATAAAACCGTTTTACCATGCGAAAGAAGACGGCACCGACAATTACCTCGAGATGGTTCAAAATATTAGCAGAAATTTTACGGACATGAAACTCATGCGGGACAGGGTCGTAAATAAGACTTATTGCGCGCCACTGCTTCCGGTATAGAAGAGAAGAAAGATTTTTTTTGAAGGAAATACCATGGAAAACAACACATCTTTGTTCTCGAAAGAGGCGAAAAACACTTTGGAGATCGTCCCGGTCGAAGCTCCCTCGATCGGCACCCTGGCGGCTCTTGCCGAGCAGGTATGGCACGAATGTTTCGCTCACTTGCTCTCCCGGGAGCAGATCGAGTATATGCTCGCCCGTTTTCAGTCGGAAGAAGCTCTCACCCGGCAGATGCAAAGCGAAGGATATGCGTATTATTTCCTGCGCTGCGGCCGGGAAAACGCCGGGTATTTCGGCATCCGGGAGGATGGCGAAGGGCGCTTGTTTCTGAGCAAACTGTACATCCTCCGTGCTTTCCGCGGGAAGGGGCTTTCGAGCGCAGCCTGCGACTTTATGGAAGGGGAGTGCCGCCGCCGGGCTTTGAAGGCCATCTGGCTCACGGTCAACCGCCGTAACGAGCGGGCGATTGGCGCTTATCGCCGGGCTGGGTTCCGCGAGGTGCGTGCGCAGGTAACCGACATCGGCGGCGGATTTGTTTTCCCATAAATTATAATTTGATTTTTGAGGTGATTATCGTGGCGACCGAGTATAAAGACCGTGTTTCCGTTCGAAAAGAAATTTTGATGAAAATTCAGAATTATATCGAGTTTGGTTGCTATGAACAGGCTGTTGAAATGCTCGGTGACCTTTGCGACGATAACGAACGCCGAAAAGCGCAGGAGCGGAAAAAGACTTTGTACTTCAAGGCGCGGAAAGCTGAAACGCCCGAGGAAAAGAAAAGGGCTTGGGCGGCTTATTACAGCTTTATGGACAGCACTATTTTTTAAGGAGGTGAACAGAGGCGCGTGGGCATAGCCCGAATTATACAAAATGAATATTTTGTATAATTGAGGGGAGCGGAAAAGTTGTGATTAACGGTTTTAAGGCAGTTTTATAACATTTAGTCATTAAGTTATGATGGATTAATCTTTTATAATTTATAATGTTTAGTCGTTTTTGTGTGCTTTTTATGTCTGTCAATGTCTTTCTTTAGCGTCAATCTATATTGTGCTGAATTGATTTTATTATTATACGGAT
>ERZ827520.1661-NODE-1661-length-24362-cov-3.743819_pt1 | contig 24362 bp, 23 predicted proteins | sample MGYA00519581_ERZ827520 | MGnify/ENA primary metagenome ERZ827520 (study PRJEB31778, sample SAMEA3449339) | human gut metagenome | biome: human gut; feature: human-associated habitat; material: faeces | place: United Kingdom | collected 2010/2012 ...
TCGACGAGTTGTCGGCTTTGTATGCCGCGCAGTCCCGCCGCAAGAAGTTGTGAGGGGTTTTGCCCGGTAGAAAAAACCTCAACGTTTTAACCGGAAACGGATGTAGGTAATGGGCGTTTGGGTTTCGAGGTATTTCTTTTCGTAAAAAGTCTGGATGGTCTTGAGTTCCTCGGGCGCATTGTCGTCGCGGTACAGGTCGTGCTGGGCGTAGAGCACCTCGTGCCCCAGGCCGTGGAGCAAGCCCAAGGTATAGCCATGCAGGAAAGCCGAATCGGTCTTCAGATGGATCAAACCGTCTTTCTTGAGGATCCGGGCGTATTTCTCCAGGAAACCTTCGCCAGTAAGCCGATGCTTGGTCCGGCGGTATTTGATCTGCGGGTCGGGGAACGTGATCCAGATCTCGTCCACCTCGTCCGGAGCGAAACACCGGTCGATCAGCTCGATCTGCGTGCGCAGAAAGCCGGCGTTGGGCATCCCTTCCTCAGTAACGGTCTTGGCACCCCGCCACAGACGGGCCCCCTTGATGTCCACCCCGATGAAATTCTTTTCCGGATGGCGCCGCGCCAGTCCGACGGTATATTCCCCCTTGCCACAGCCCAGCTCCAGGACAATGGGATGGTCGTTGCCGAAAAATTCCTCCCGCCAATGCCCCCGCAACGGAAAATTTCCTTCGAGCAAGTCCTCCCGCGAAGGCTGCAGCAACCGCGAAAAAGTCTCGTTCTCCTGAAAACGCTTTAGTTTGTGTTTACTTCCCATCGACAAAAAAATATTGCACTGCTTTTTACTGCCCGGAACGGATCGCCTCCACCGGATCCATCCGCGCTCCCATGTACGCCGGCATGATCCCGGCCAAAAGACCGATCACCGCCGAAATCACCACCCCGATGTTGATGTTGGTCAGCGACAGGTAAAACGCCATTCCCGAAAGGGCCTCGGCCGCCGCCATCGCACCCCATACCATCAGGATACCGATCAACCCGCCGATCAGCGAGAGGAACACCGCCTCGAAAACGAACTGAAGGAGGATAAAACTGTTCTTGGCCCCCAAGGCTTTCTGGATACCGATCTGATTGGTCCGCTCGCGCACGCTCACGAACATGATGTTGGCAATGCCGAACCCGCCCACCAGCATCGAAAAACCGCCGATGATAAATCCCGCCAGATTGAGCATCGAGTACAGCGGCGCAAAGGTATTGGCGATCACCGAAGGAACGTTCAACTCAAAATTGTCCTTGGCATCGGGCGCCAGACGGCGGATCGAACGCATGTGCCCGCGCAATTCGCTCAAGAACTCATCCATGTTGGCCTTCTGGGCGTCCGTCGGATTGACGATCACGTTGCCCCCCGAACGATCGGTAATGGGGGTGTACTTGCGGTAGAAATTGACCGGAATAAAGACCCGGTTGTCCTTCGAAACCCCGAACATCTGCTCGCCCTCCTTCTCCAGCGTGCCGATGATGCGCAGTTTCTGTCCCCGGTAAAGGATCGTTTTGCCCAAAGCCTGCTCGTCCGAGCCGAAACTGTTGGTATAAATATCGTACCCTACCACCGCCACCGGCGTTCCCGCCGCGCTTTCCACCGGCGAAAAGAAACGCCCCTGGGTTATCTTCATCTGCTCGATGTTTTCATATTCCTGGGAGACCGCCAGGATCTGAAAATCGGTAATATTCTCGTTGTTTATCTTTATCTGGCCGTACCCCTGCAGGTAAAACGCGATCCGATCCGCGATCTCGGGCAACTGACGGCGCAGCGCAGCGGCCTCTTCCAAGGTAGGATAAGGCCGTTTCTGAATGTCCCACCATTCGGCGTTCATCACCATCCCCCAGGGCCACTTGTCGATATAGACCACCTCGGCCCCCATCGAAGCCAGGTCATCGTCCACATTTTTCTTGAGCGAATCCACCGCAGCCAGCACCGTAATGATGCAGAAAATACCGATGCTGATCCCCAACAAGGACAACAACGTACGCAACTTGTTCTTCACCAGGGCATCCCAGGCGAACTTTACGCTCTCGGTAAACAGGATGATCGATTTTCGCATGGCCTTTTCTCGATTTTGCAATAGCCGCTGACAAAGATAGTGAAAGCCGAGCGCAGCGGAAAGATGAAAACGAAGTTTTCGATCTTAACGCAGCCGAGGCGCCTCCTGTCTTATCCAAAGATAGGAAAAGCCGAGTGGGAAAACGAATATCAAGGCAAAAAACAACCCGAACCCACACCACGACACACCACCCCGCAATTCCTACACCCTGAAATCCATCCAAGACCGGATTTTGCGTACCTTTGCAAGAAACAAACCCATCATTCGGACAATGAATACCTTGTTTTTAGGACTGGGATACATCGGACTGCCCACGGCAGCCGTAGCCGCCAGCCGGGGATTGCAAGTAACCGGAGTGGATGTCAACCCCACTGTGGTGGAAACCATCAACCGGGGAGAAATTCACATCGTCGAACCGGGACTGCGGCAAGTCGTACACCAAGTTGTCGCCGAAGGCCGCCTGCACGCCACCACGACCCCCGTAGTGAGCGACGTTTATCTGGTCGTCGTTCCCACCCCCTTCAAAGGCAATCACGAGCCGGACATCTCGTACGTGGAGGCCGCCACCCGCTCGGTCATTCCCCTGCTCAAGGAAGGCGACCTGTTTATCATCGAATCGACCTCGCCGGTGGGCACCACCGACAAGATGGCTCACCTTATCTTCGAACACCGTCCCGAACTGCAAGGCAAACTCCACATCGCCTACTGCCCCGAACGCGTGCTGCCCGGAAACGTCCTGTACGAACTGGTGCACAACGACCGGGTGATCGGCGGCATCGACCCGGCCTCGACCGAAAAAGCCGTCGCTTTTTATTCCCGGTTCGTCGAAGGCCAGTTGCACCGCACCAATGCCAAAACAGCCGAAATGTGCAAACTGACCGAAAACTCCTCGCGCGACGTGCAGATCGCCTTTGCCAACGAACTCTCGCTCATCTGCGACAAAGCCGGCATCAACGTCTGGGAACTCATCGCCCTGGCCAACAAACACCCGCGCGTAAACATTCTCCAGCCCGGTAGCGGCGTAGGCGGGCACTGCATCGCGGTGGATCCGTATTTCATCACGGCGGACTTCCCGGTCGAATCCCAACTTATCGCCAAATCACGCGAGATCAACAACTACAAAGCCTTCTGGTGCGCCGACAAAACCAAGCGCGCCATCGAGGATTTTACCTTGAAAAACGGCCGCAAACCCCGCGTCGCCCTGATGGGCCTGGCCTTCAAACCCAATATCGACGACCTGCGCGAAAGCCCCGCCAAATACATCGTCTCCAAGGTCATGGAAGGCGAAGACGCGGACTACATGATCGTCGAGCCCAACCTCACGGAACACAAGGTCTTCAAACTCACGGATTACCAAAAGGCTTATCAGCAGGCCGACATCGTCGCCTTCCTGGTTGCCCATGACCCGTTCAAGACCCTGCCCTACGACCCCGGGAAAATCATCCTGGACTTCTGCGGCATCTTCAAGAAATAACCCTCCCCCGCCTAACCACCCTGCCATGAAAACCGTCATGCTCGTCTTCGGAACCCGACCGGAAGCCATCAAAATGGCCCCGCTGGTAAAGGCCTTCGAAAAACACCCGCAGGACTTCACCACCCTCGTATGCGTGACCGGGCAGCACCGGGAGATGCTCGACCAAGTGCTTCACCTGTTCGACATCGTACCCGACTACGACCTGAACATCATGAAGCAGGGACAGGACCTGTACGACGTTACCGCACGGGTACTGGTGGGCATGAGAGACGTACTCAAACAAGCCAAACCGGACGTCGTCCTGGTGCACGGGGATACTACCACCAGTACAGCTGCCGCCCTGGCCGCTTTTTACCAGCAGATTCCCGTCGGACACGTCGAAGCCGGACTGCGCACCCACGACATCTACAGCCCCTGGCCCGAAGAAATGAACCGCCAGATCACGGGACGCATCGCCACCTACCATTTCGCTCCCACCCCCTTGGCGCAGGAAAACCTGTTGAAGGAAAACATCCTCCCTCAACACATTACCGTAACGGGCAATACCGTCATCGACGCCCTGTACGCCGTAGTGGAAAAGATCCAACAAAATCGAAGCCTTTCCGGACAACTGACCGAACGCCTGCAAGCCGCAGGATACGATCCGTTGCGCACCGGGCAAGGACGACGGCTGGTGCTGATCACCGGCCATCGCCGGGAAAACTTCGGCGAAGGATTCCGCAATATATGCCGAGCCATCAAAACCCTTTCTGAAAAATACCCGGAGGTCGATTTTGTCTATCCGATGCACCTCAACCCGAATGTCCGCCGGCCCATTGCCGAGGTGTTCGGCCAGCAGCACGGAGCGAATCTCTTCTTCATCGAACCGCTGGAATACCTGGAATTCGTCTTTCTGATGGAAAAAAGCACCTTGGTGCTCACCGACAGCGGAGGTATCCAGGAAGAGGCTCCCGGCCTGGGAAAACCGGTACTGGTTATGCGCGACACGACCGAACGGCCCGAAGCTCTCGCCGCCGGAACAGTGCGCTTGGTCGGTACGGACTACGACCGCATCACAGGCGAGGTATCCCGCCTGTTGGACGACAAGACTTACTACGAATCCATGAGCCGGGCGGTCAATCCTTACGGCGATGGGTTGGCGTGCGGGCGGATCATACAAACATTCCTGAATATCGGTCAGTCCTCGGACTGACCCGGATATTTCACCCTGCAAGCCTTCTATCGCAAGAGGTCCGTAAAAAATCCCCTAACTTTGAGGAGCCTTTCTCTTGAGAAAAACACTATGCCGGAAAACAACAACTCTTTCCGTAATATCGTAAAATCGACAACCGTTGTCGGCGGGGCACAGGTCATCCAAATGGTGATCACCATCCTGCGGGCAAAGATCGTTGCCGTGTTGTTGGGTAGTGCCGGCATGGGAATCATCGCCCTGATCCAGTCCGCTATTTTTACCATCCAGCAGTTTACCAATTTCGGTATTTTCCAAAGCGGAGTACGGGAACTCTCCCAAGCCGCTCAAGACAAAGACCCTCACAAACTGAGCCTCCTGTACAAAGTCTTTGTGCGCTTGGGCGTGATCGTAGGACTACTCGGCATCGTGGTATGTGCGGCCGGAGCTTCGTTGCTGAGCCGGTTCGCATTTTCCAATCCGGATTACACCTGGTCGTTCGTTTTCGTCTCGGTGTCCTTGCTGCTGATGTCCCTGTCGAACACTTCCGTTGTCTGGATGCAGGCGACCCGGCATTTGAAATCGCTGGCAAAGTCCTCTCTGTTGGGGGCCGCTCTGAGTTTAGGCATCGCCATACCCATTTTCTATTTCCTGAGAGAAAACGGAATCGTTCCCGCCATTGTCGGCGGTTATTTGGCTCTGTTTCTGGTAAACGGTTATTTTGCCCGAAAGATAAAAACCGTCCCGGTGCCCGCCCCTACCGTCTCCCAGGTTACCAAACTGGGCACTCCCATTGTCAAACTGGGTGTCGTACTGATGTTAAGCAACTCGATCCTGACCTTTTTGGTCTTTTTGCTCAACAGTTTCATCCGACGCTATGGAAGTATCGATGACGTGGGATTTTACCAAGCCGCCCTTTCGATCTGCGTTCAAGGCATGGTCGTAGTCAACGCAACATTGGCCGCCGACTATTTCCCAAGGCTCTCCGCCGTGCATCAGGATCAGGAAAAGGTTCGGCAGATGTCTTCGCAACAGGCCGAGCTCATCACGTTTATCATGGGGCCTTTTTCCGTATTGTTGATCATCTTTGCGCCTTTCGTGGTAACACTTTTATTGGCGGAAGAATTCCGGGTCATCATTCCGATGTTGCGATGGATGTCGTTAGCGCTGCTGTTCCGAGGGTTGTGGAACGTGCTGGGATTTATCATACTGGCCAAAGGAGATAAAAAAACATTCCTATATTACGACGCCATCATAGGCCATGGCATGAATTTCGTACTGAACTGTATCGGGTATTATTTTTGGGGGCTCAACGGCCTGGCGATCACCTATCTGGTCGGTTCGATACTCATGTGTGCAGTCCTGATCGTGGTAATAAGAGTGAAATACGATATCCACCTGACAGGCGGGTATTTCAAAATCATGGGACTTTATGCCGCCATATCCGCCGCGGCCATGCTGACCGTATGGTTTTTGAGCGGGTTCTATTACTATGCCTGCCTTGTCGCTCTGGTAGCATTTTCCCTGATCTTCACACTGCGGCAACTCGATCGGCGAATGGGGTTGGCCGCACTGATTCGTTCGAGGTTCAAGAATACTCCCCGATAACCCTCCTGCAGTCGGACACAAAAAACAGATTCCACCGGCATCTTCGGATCCTATCCGCACCGGTATTTCGTGTTGCAAAGAAGAAAAGGACATCCGAACATAGGATTTATACGATTTTTTGACGTACTTTGTACCATATTCCCACTCATACCTAAAACTTGCAAACATTCTATTTCCCTGCAGGATAGACCGATCGAAATTAAAAAAATCGACAATGTTCATCAACAAACGCCCCATCGCCATCTTGCTGGCAGTCTACAACGGTGAAAAATACCTGGCCGAACAGATAGACTCCGTCCTGTCGCAAACCGAAAAAGACTGGACGCTATACATCCGGGACGACGGATCGAAAGATGCAACCGTGGATATCATCCACTGGTATTGCGAAAAATACCCGGACCGTATTGTCGCCGTGGAAGACGGATTGGGCAATCTGGGCTGTCGGGACAATTTCTTCCGGCTGCTCGAAGTAGTCGATTCGGCTTATTACATGTTCTGCGATGCCGATGATGTCTGGTATGATTTCAAGATCCGTATCTCGATGGACCGGATGAAAAAACTGGAACAGGAACATCCCGACACCCCCATACTGGTTGTAACCGACTACACCGTTTGCGACGGTCAACTCAACGTAGTGATGGATTCCGGCTTTCGAAATCTCGGCATATACGACCCGAAGCCTTTTCTGAACGAAGGCTGCCTGGGAGTAATGTCATTCCTGGGCGGATCATGCATGACACTCAACGCCGCACTGAAACCCTTTCTCTTCCCCGTTCCTCCCCGATCTCATGAATACGACGCCTATATCGGTGTGCGGGCAGCTCAACACGCCTTGATCGATGTGCTGATGGTGTGCACAAAAAAATATCGGTTGCATGGAGCCAATTACAGCGGAGTACGGCTGGAGAAGAAGCAACCCCTGCTCTTCCGCCTGCGGGAAGCGATAGAAAAGAAACGTAAGGCGGTCGGAGCCCGGAAAGCCATCGGTTGGGGCGGATATTTCCGGTATTTCTACTGGAAAGCCGTCGTAGCCTCGCGACTGCGGAAAAACAAGAAACAATGGATCAAAAACAACGGAAACAATGTCGGGGACGTGGCATAAAATACTGACCAGCGCACCGCATCGTCGGATATTTTTCCTGGCCTTGAGGCGACTGAACCTGATAAAAACACTTTGGTTCAATTTTAGAGTACTGCCTCTGCGTCAAGCCCTGCGGATACCCATATGGATATACGGGAGGATATCGTTCGTCTCGTTGCGCGGACGGGTAGAGATCCGTGCAAAACACATCTCACCGGCCATGATCCATTTGGGATTTCCAGAAGACATGTACTTCAACCCCAAGGAAGGTGGTGTGATCAACAACGATGGAAAAATCATTTTCAACGGCCCTATCTTCATAGCCTGCGGTTACAATCTCAGGACCTACGACCAAGGCAGCATCTCTTTTGGTGAAGGCATCAAACTGGGAGCCAAACTGAATCTGGTCAGCCACTCTTCCGGGATCCGGATAGGAGACCACTCCCGCATTGCCTTCGAAAGCGTGATCATGGATTCGGGATTCCATTTCATAAAATCCTTGAACGACCCTCTCGTCCACAACGTCGATGCAGAAGTCGTTATCGGAAATTACAATTGGATATCCAACCGGACAGTCGTCAACAAAGGTACCCGAACCCCGGACAACCTCATTGTCGCCTCCGGATCGTTGCTCAACAAGGACTATACGAAAGACATCCCCGAATATTCACTGATAGGCGGAACCCCGGCCAAGTTCATCAAAGGCAATATCTCCCGTATATGGAACGGACAAACGGAAGTCAAACTACGGGAATATTTCACTCAAAGCGGAGCACAGACCTTGGAAGTGGATGACAGCACACCTTTGAAATAACCCATTGCCGCCGAAGGGAAAAAGAGAACGAGGATGAAGATAAACCTCAAAGGACTCGAATATTTCCTGCTGGCCATCGGCATCTTTACCGATGTGCGGATCGAACCGCTCATTATGCTTCTTGCCGTATTGCTGGTGTATTCTCGGGGAGGGAACATCACTTGGAATCGAAGTATCCTGTTGGGTTTCGGCGTTTTGACTGTCTGGTCACTTCTGGCTATCTTGATGGTAGGGTATTCTCCCTGGAAATTTGTCCAACAGTTTATCCTCCTGTTTTATTTTTTCTCGGCATACCACATTCTTTTCAACAACAACCGGGATCACATAAACAACATTTTCCGGATGTATCTGCGGGTAGCCTTCGTATTGTGTATTCTGGGGCTTCTCCAATTTGCGGTACTGTACCTGACAGGGTTCGACATTTTCTTCATGTTCAAGGAACGGGAATATGTATTGCTGGAGACGGGAAACATCACCCGCATATCATCCATCTGTGCCGAACCGGGAAATTTCAGCCGGGTTATCACCCCCGCATTGGGATATTACCTGTTTAAGGATCATCGCGATCGAAAGGAATGGACCCGATTTCTGGTGATATTGCTCACATTCTTTTTGACGTTCAGCACGATGAGTTACGTCATTTTCTTTGCGATGGTGGGATACAAATACCTGATCATCAAAAAGAACATTATCGTCCGTGCCGCAGCGACCGTCTTATCGTGTATCGTGGCGGTTTTTATCTTCAATATCATAACCGCTACGGAAGGTAAGATCGGGCAGGGAGAAGACCGCACCTTGCTTTCCGACGTTTCCATAAAAATACGGGACGTTGTCGGTGGATTCAAAGACTTCACTCCCGAAACGATAGAAACCCTGAATCTGAGTTCCTATGCAACCCTGATGAACGTATGGGTGGCATTGAATGCTCCCAACCGTGTTTTTGGTACGGGGCTGGGAACGCACGAACAGAATTATCAGAACGTTTATTATTCCGATTCCGAATTTTACGGACTGAACATGCAAGAAGGGTACGCTTTGGCCAACCGGCTCTATTCGGAACTGGGCCTGGCAGGCATCTTTTTATTTGTGTGGTTCTTGTATAAATGCCACAACAAAAAAAACATCATAAATATCTGCGTATTCTTTGCCTTGCTCACCGTAACATTCCGAGGAGGGCACTACACCCGGTACGGGACCATATTTTTCCTGTTTTTATATTACTATACCAGTACGTATGTCCAAAAAGGCCTTCGGATGGCAGAGGGTCATCCCGATGAGCCTCATTCCGATAAAACGGCAGCCCTTCCGGAAAAAACGAACGCCCCCAAGCAAACGACACCATGAAAATCATTGCAGTCAATGCCTACCCCCTGCATAACAGCGGGGGCCTCTCCATCCTCGAACAGTTGATTCGTGGGATAGAATTCTATTCCCAGGACTGCGGATACCTCCTTTTCGTACACCCGGGCGTTCGGGTAAAAACGACAGCCAAAAACATCCGGTTTGTCGATGTCCATCAAAACCCCTTTGACAAAAAGCTATTCCGATGGAATTTTTCGGGGATGAAGAAATGGCTCGATTCGCATGGAATAACTCCCGATGCCGTCATTTCCATGGCCAATGTCAATTCGCTAATCCAACCCGGCATCCCCAATTTTTTGTATTTCCACCAGGCTATCCCACTGTACCCGTATCGTTGGAATCCTTTCTTGTCCAATCAACGAGTACTTTGGATGTACAAAACCGTATTCCGCTTTTTTGTCAAATGGAGCCTCAAGCCCGACACGGAAGTGTTCGTCCAACTGGAATGCATAAAAAACCGCTTTTCCAACACCTTCAAAACAGACAAAAGCCGCATCCATGTCATCACTCCGGAAGGGATGTCCGAGTCCTGCTCTTCTACCCCATCTCCGATGAAAGTAGATCCGGAATACTGCAACCTGATCTACCCCGCCACCCCGTTCCTGCACAAAAATCACAAAGTGCTCATAGAAGCTTTACAGATCCTTGAAAAATATAAAAAGTTTAAAATAAATTTGTATCTTACTTGCACTAAAGAGCAAGTAAAAAACTTGTGTGATCTGCCTTTGGGGGATCACGGGATTCGTGTGACGTATCTAGGGTACATTCATCAGGAAGAACTAAAAAGCCTTTACCGACAAGTGGATGCTCTGTTATTTCCCAGCAAGATAGAAAGTTTCGGCTTGCCGCTGATCGAAGCCGCCTCCTACGGCCTTCCCATCGCAGCCGCCGATACGGATTTTGCACGGGAGGTTCTGTGTCATTATCCCGGGGCGAGATTCGTTCCCGAAGACGACCCCGGTCTGTGGGCGGAGCAGATTGCACAATTATCCCATGCGAAAGGGGAACGATACGAACCCTTACAGATAGAACAAAAACACTCGTGGGGAAAATTTTTTGAAATCATCCATAAAAGCATAAACAAAGATGTTTAAAGACAGAACTTTATTGATCACCGGCGGAACTGGGTCCTTCGGGAATGCCGTACTGAATCGGTTTCTCGATTCGGACATACGGGAGATCCGTATTTTTTCACGCGATGAAAAAAAACAAGACGACATGCGCCATCGCCTGCAGAATCCGAAAGTCAAATTCTACATCGGAGACGTTCGCGACAAACGATCGGTAGATGGAGTCATGAAAAACGTGGACTACGTATTCCACGCCGCAGCGCTCAAGCAAGTCCCCTCGTGCGAATTTTTCCCGACACAAGCTGTCAGAACCAATGTGCTGGGAACGGAAAACGTACTGGACTCTGCGATAGAGCACGGAGTGAAAAACGTTGTCGTACTCTCTACGGACAAAGCCTGCTATCCCATCAATGCCATGGGCATCAGCAAAGCCATGATGGAAAAAGTAGCCATTGCCAAAGGGAGAGCCCTGGCGATGAACAACGGCAAGACAACGATCTGTTGCACCCGTTACGGCAACGTGATGGCATCCCGCGGTTCGGTTATTCCGCTTTTTGTCGAACAACTAAAAGCCGGAAAAGACCTCACGGTTACCGACCCGAACATGACACGTTTCATGATGACCCTCGACGACGCTGTCGATCTGGTGATCTACGCTTGGCAACACGGTGAAAACGGAGACCTGTTTGTCCAAAAAGCCCCTGCCGCTACGATCGAAACATTGGCGAAAGCCTTGCTGGAGTTGTACCACTCTCCGCAAGCTATCCGGGTCATCGGAACCCGACACGGGGAAAAACTCTACGAATCGCTCGTCACACGCGAAGAAATGGCAAAAGCCATCGACATGGGACAGTACTACCGGATCCCTTGCGACAGCCGGGATCTGAACTACGACAAATACTTTGTCGAAGGCGAAGAGAAAGTCTCCAAATACGAATCCTACCATTCGCACAATACCACGCGACTGGACATCGAAGGGATGAAGCAACTATTGCTCAAACTCAAATTCATCCGGGAAGACCTCAATCTGTAACAAACCATGTCGGAAATCCAAGTAATAAAAGGGGAGATTTTCCACGACCACCGGGGTCAGATCAGTTCGCTGAATCATTTTTGCTTTGATGGCGTGGAACGTTTTTATTTCATCCACCACCCCGATGCAAGCGTGATCCGAGGATGGCACGGACACCAATTCGAAAAGAAGTGGTTCTACTGTGTCAAAGGATCCTTTACCTTGGCATTGGTCAAGATCGACGATTGGGAGCACCCCTCGCCCGATCTCAAAGCGGAAATTTTCCGGCTGAACGATCAACAGAGCGATATTGTCTGCGTACCCCCGGGATACGCAAACTGCCTGAAAGCCGGAGAAGCAGGTTCTGTCCTGTTGGTTTATTCGGGAAAACGATACGAAGAAGCCTTGTCCGATTCCTGGCGTTACCCGGCGGACAATTGGGTCGATTGGTCTAAATACTAATAAACGATGAAGGTACTGGTACTCGGAGCAATGGGTATGGCGGGCCACACCATAGCCTTGTACTTCCACGAAAAAGGACACGATGTAACCGCATATTCCAAACGTCCTTTTCCGTACTGCAAAAGCATTGTCGGGGATGCGTGTCAGACGGAACATTTCAAAGATGTTCTCCTGAAAGGAGAATACGATCTGGTGATCAACTGCATCGGATTGCTCAATCAATTTGCGGAAAACAATCCCGCAATGGCTGTTTATCTGAACAGTTATCTTCCCCATCTGATTGCGGATACCCTGCGCAACTGTCCCACCAAACTCATCCACATGAGTACCGATTGCGTTTTTGCCGGCAATACCGGCCCTTACCGGGAAGATGCCTTGCGCGACGGGAAAACCTTTTACGACCGCACCAAAGCCTTGGGAGAGATCGAAGACGACAAGAATCTGACTTTCCGTAATTCCATTGTCGGCCCGGACATGCACCCCGAAGGCATCGGACTGTTCAACTGGTTCATGAAACAGCAAGGGCCGATCAACGGATTCACAAAAGCGATCTGGACCGGTGTAACTACCCTTACCCTGGCGCAAGCCATGGAACAGGCCGCAAAAGAAAACCTGAAGGGGCTCTATAACCTGGTAAACAACACCAGCATTGCAAAATACGATCTTTTGCAACTCTTCAACCGGTATTTCCGGAGTGGAAAAGTGGAAATACATCCTTGCGACACACTGACTCTGGACAAGACATTGATCTGTTCCCGGAACGACTTTTCATTTACCGTTCCTTCCTACGAACAACAGGTCGTCCGGATGAAAGAATGGGTGGACACCCACCGAAACCTATACCCTCACTATTCCATCGATTAAAAACATGAAAAAATTAAAAGTCATAACCGTTGTCGGAACCCGTCCGGAGATTATCCGGCTGTCCATCATCATCCGAAAGCTCGATGCTTCACCGGCATTCGAACATACACTGGTGCATACCGGACAGAATTACGATTACGAACTGAACGAGGTTTTTTTCGAAGACTTGGGACTGCGCAAACCGGATTATTTCCTGAATGCCGCCGGTAAAAACGCCAACCAGACGATCGGTCAGTGCATCATCAACATAGATCCTATCCTGGAGAAAATACAACCCGATGCCTTCCTGGTCTTGGGAGACACGAACAGTGCACTGTGCTCCATCCCCGCCAAGAGAAGACACATCCCGATCTTCCACATGGAAGCCGGCAACCGTTGTTTCGACCAACGGGTTCCGGAGGAGATCAATCGCCGTATCGTGGACCATCTGAGCGACGTGAATCTGACTTACAGCGACATTTCCCGCGAATGCCTTCTCGCAGAAGGCCTGCCAGTAGCCACATCCATCAAGACAGGCAGCCCCATGCTCGAGGTATTGACCGACTATATGCCGAAAATCCAACAATCGAACATCCTCCAGACCTTGAAACTGGAAGCCGGGAAATACTTCGTCGTATCGGCGCATCGGGAAGAAAACATCGCATATCCGGAGCATTTCCACAATCTATGTTCCATTCTCAACACGATTGCGCAACAATACCACTATCCGGTCATCGTTACCACCCATCCCCGTACCCGCAAGATGATCGAACAGGAACAAGTGCAATTCGATCCTTTGGTACGCTTGGAAAAACCCTTTGCCTTGAGTGACTACATCTCGCTCCAACTCCATGCAAAAGCCGTGCTGAGCGACAGCGGGACGATCAGTGAAGAATCTTCCATCCTCAATTTCCCTGCACTCAACATCCGCCAGGCACATGAACGTCACGAAGCCGTAGAAGAAGCCGCCGTAATGATGGTAGGCCTGAATCCCGAAAGAGTCATGCAGGGATTGTCCATCCTCGAGTCCCAAAAACGGGGAGAGGACCGCACCTTGAGAATGGTTTCCGACTATTCGATGCCCAACGTAAGCGACAAAGTGCTGCGGATCATTCTCTCATATACGGATTATGTAAAACGTACCGTCTGGTCGGAATAACCCCTCTACCGAAGTACAAAAGATGAAACTCGTCAATTACCAGGACACGTATTACCGCGCACTCTGCGAATTCGTTTCCAGGATGTGGCCGGAAAGACCGTCGGCCTACCTGGAATACCGGTTGAAAAAAATACCGGAAGATGCTTCCGATGTCCGTGTCAATTTATTGGCCATCGACGATCAAGACAACATCGTGGGATGTACTTTGGTCTTTCCTACGCGTGCAGAAATTTTTGGGGAAGAAAAAAAGATCTACTGGTCGCACGACACCATCATAGAATCTTCCTGCCGGGGAGAAATAGGGATGGATCTGATGTTGGCCACCAATGCCGTAGAAGGGTGCTTCGGAATAGGATTGTCTCCTATCGCGCGAAAAATCCAGAAAAAACTCCACACCAATTTTATCGCCGACTCCAAGGGATACTACATCTTCAACCTCTGGTCCCTCACCTTGCCCTTATACCGCATAGGGTGGAAGAAGGCCCGGAAAACCAAAAAGTTGAACTTTCCCAAGTCGATAAAGGTCCATGGAGAGCGATACGAATTGATCGAAGACATACACCAATTGCGCATACCGAACGACGGCTTCTGGAATCGTCATCAAACGGATATCGACCTGGTCCGAGATGAACATTTCCTACGGGAGAGGTTCTTTGAAAATTTCAATACCTACTCCTTTTACAGAAAAGTTCCCTCACCCAGCCAAAAAGCGGACGATGGTTATTTCGTGGTACGATACATCGACCTGAAAGGCTTCCCTGCGCTTTCTTTGGTAGATTTCCGATATGACCTGAATGCTCCCGACCAATTCGGACACATCCTGAAGGCAGTAGCGAAGATCGCTTTTCGCAATCGCCTTCCCCTGTCGGTAGCCCGTACCACGATCGAAGACAAAAAATATCGCTTGTGCCCTCTGACCTACCGAAGCGATCGGGTAAGCGATGTCGTAACACGGATAAAGATCAAAAAACCGGTGCGGATTCTGGTTACCCAAGCCGATTCGGACACAGACTTCATACGATAAGACATGAGGTTCAAGTTAAAAAATCCTAACTTCAGTACCCGCATCCTCGCGGTAGAACCGGGCAAGGATATCTTCGATATTTCGGCCCACCGTCCGGTATTGGACTTATATGCCGATCGCGCGCCATTCAAACCGAACCCTGTTTTTGTTCGGGCAGACCCGTTTTTATTTGTCCACGGCCAAACGTTGTACCTGTTCTTCGAACAGCAGGTAACCACACGGCGGGCCGTGATCCGCATGACCCAGACGAAAGACCTGTCCGAATGGTCGGAACCTGTAACGGTCCTCAAAGAACCTTTTCACCTGTCGTATCCCTTCGTGTTCGAACACAAGGGCAACGTACTGATGATGCCCGAATGCCATCAAAGCCATTCGATCCGTCTGTACAAAGCCCATTCCAACCTTACGCAATGGACCTTCCACCGATCCCTGCTCCAAGGAGAGTCGTTTGTGGACAGTTCTTTCATCCACCACGAAGGCCTGTATTACCTGTTTACCACCATCGTACGAAACGGGGAAAAGAGGCTCGAACTGTATTTTGCCGATGATCTGGAGGGAGACTTCCAACGGCATCCATTTTCCCCCATATGCATCGGAGAGGACAGTGCACAATGCGGAGGGGCCATTTTCCGGTGGAAAGATGCCATCTACCGACCGGCCCAAGACAGCCGCCAGGAATATGGGAAAGCCTTGAAAATGTATCGGATCACCGAACTGTCTCCACAGCGATATGCCGAAAGATTGGTCGAGGGAAACGTATTCCCGGAGCAAATCCCGTTTTACCGACACGGAGGGCATCATTTCAATCCGGTAGTTTTCAACGGACAAACGATCCTTGCAACCGACGGCCGACAACTGTCCTTCAACCTGTTCGGTTTTATCGACCGGGTAAAGCTGTTTTTGAAAAACAAATTTGGAAAATAACATCAAACCTTAAAAAAAGAAAAGATATGACAATTCAAGATTTCGTGGCAGCCTTTGCCGCACAATTCGACGAGACGGATCCCAGTGAATTCACCCCGCAAACCGAATTCCGCAACTTGGAAGAATGGACCTCCCTCACTGCACTTTCCATCATCGGGATGGCCGACGAAGAATATGGAGTGCAGCTCAAAGGCGATGATATCCGCAATGCCAAAACCATCGAAGACCTGTACAATATCGTAAAATCGAAACTCTAAGAATGGCCTTTCTGTCCCTCGACCGGGTAGCCGTAAAAGGCATCGCAGCCTGCGTGCCGAAATGTGTGCGGGAAAACGCCGAAGAGCCGGTCTTCGGTGCTCCTGAGGATGCGCTCAAATTTATGGCTTCCACAGGAATACAACGCCGCCGGATCAGTGATCAGAAAACTGCATCGTCCGACTTGTGTTTCCATGCGGCTGAAAGATTGATCGCCGAATTGGGTTGGGAGAAATCCGAGATAGACTGTCTGATATTTGTCTCCCAAACACCCGACTATATTCTTCCCGCGACTTCATGCATCCTGCAAGACCGTCTGGGATTACGTGAAGAATGTTACACGCTGGACATCTCGTTGGGATGTTCGGGCTGGGTGTATGCCTTGAGCGTAGTTGCCTCGCTGCTTTCCAGCGGCTGCATGAAGAAAGGTCTGCTGCTGGCCGGAGACACGGTTTCCAAACTGTGTTCGAACGAAGACAAAAGCACATACCCGCTCTTTGGGGATGCCGGCACGGCAACCGCTTTGGAATACTGCCCGGATAACGGAAAGATGGATTTTCATTTCTGCTCCGACGGTTCGGGCTACCAGACCATCATCGTTCCACAAGGAGGAGGTCGAAACAAAGCGACGGTTCATTCCTTCGAAAAACAGAAAATCGAAGAAGGCATCGTCCGCACCGGGATGGATATCGACCTCAACGGGATGGACGTATTTGCGTTCGGCATCTCGAAGGCCCCGCGCAGCGTGGAAGCACTGCTGGACAAAACGGGAACCGACCGGACTTCGATTGATGCCTATATCTTCCACCAGGCCAATCTTTTTATGAACGAGAAGATTCGGAAAAAACTGAAACTCACCCAGGAGCAAGTCCCGTACTCGCTACGCGACTTCGGAAACACTTCCTGCGCCTCCATCCCCCTTACGATGGTTACCGAGCTGTCGGACAAACTTTCCCGACAGGCAGCTTCCATCCTCTGCTGCGGTTTCGGCGTAGGTCTGTCCTGGGGAAGCGTTCAGCTGACCACTGACAAGATCCGAGTACCCGAACTAATCGAAATATAATACACAAACGATGGAAAACTACAATCCTTTTTCCCTCTCGGGCAAAACCATCCTTGTTACCGGTGCTTCGTCGGGAATCGGGCGAGCCATTGCCGTCGAATGTTCCCGGATGGGGGCTACCGTCATCTTGACTGCGCGCAATGCCGAACGGCTGGAAAAAACCCTCTCCATGCTGGAAGGGACAGGCCATGCAGTTGTCGCTGCCGACCTGACAGAGGAAAACGACCGGAAACATTTGATCGAATCGTTGCCTGTATTGGACGGAGTAGTACAGAATGCAGGGGTTTTCAATACGGTCCTGACCAAAAACATCCAACAAAAGGATCTGGACTACGTCCTCCCTCCCAATCTGTATGCCCCCATCCTGTTGCAGAAAGAACTGGTCAAACACAAACTGTTGGCAAAAGGCTCATCGGTAGTGTTCATGTCCTCGATCGCCTCGCTCCGTCCTTTTATCGGCAATGCCGTCTATACCATCAGCAAGGCCGGTATCACCGGATATGCCAAAGTGCTGGCGTTGGAGTTGGCTCCTAAAAACATCCGGGTAAACTGTATCTGTCCGGGAATAGTGCGTACGGATCTGACCGAAAACTCCGTATTCTCGACCGAAGAATACAAAGCCGAAGAAATGAAGTACCCCCTCAAACGCTACGGCAAGCCCGAAGAGATCGCCTACATGGCCGTATATCTGCTCAGCGATGCATCGGCATGGGTTACCGGTACGACCATGGAGGTTTCCGGAGGGATCAATCTGATATAAAGACTGTTCTATGCAAGCGTACATAAAAGCCATTTCCTATTATCTGCCCGAAAAGGTCGTAACCAACGGGCAATTGGTAGAAGAATTTCCCGAATGGACCGTAGAAAAGGTAGCTTCCAAGATAGGAATCTCCCAAAGGCACGTGGTACAAGCCGACGAATGCGCTTCGGATCTGGCTGTGAAAGCTGCCGAAAAACTATTTGTCGAATACGGGATAGATCGTGCCGAGATAGACTTCCTGCTGCTGTGTACACAGAGTCCGGATTATTTCCTCCCGGCGACCGCCTGTGTGGTGCAGGATCGTTTAGGACTCCCTACCTCGGCTGGCGCTTTGGACTTCAACCTGGGCTGTTCCGGTTACGTCTACGGGTTGTCCCTGGCCAAGGGGCTGATAGCCAGCGGTACCGCACAAAACGTACTGTTGATAACGGCTGAAACCTATACCCGCCATCTGCACCCCCGGGACAAAGGCAATCGAACCATCTTCGGCGACGCCGCCGCCGCCACATTGATCAGCACCGACGGTTTTGCCTCGATAGGGGATTTTTCCCTGGGGACCGACGGCCGGGGAGCGAACAACCTGATCGTAAAAACCGGCGGAATGCGGCATCCGGAAAAGGCCGACGACCTTACCTTCGACGAATCGGGAAATCCCCGTTCCTCAGACTACCTGTTCATGGCCGGTACCGAAATATTCAATTTCACGCTCGAAGCCGTCCCTCCGTTGGTGAACAACACATTGGAGAAAAATTCACTGAAAAAGGAAGATATCAGTCTGTTTGTTTTTCATCAAGCCAACAAATACATCATGAACTTCCTGCGGAAAAAGATCGGCATCGACGAAGACAAATTTTTCTACTGCCTCCAAAACGTAGGAAACACCGTTTCTTCGACTATCCCGATCGCTTTGCGTGAAGCCTGGGACCAAGGAATCCTTGCCGGACACGTCCTGCTGGCCGGGTTTGGTGTGGGATATTCCTGGGGGGGAGTTGTTTTAACAACCAAATGACATGTGCATGAAGCGGATACTGATCGTCACCGAAATCTTCCATCCGGAAAACGGCCTGGTAAACGACTTTGCGCAGGAATTGGTGCGCAGAGGATATCAGGTAGAGGTACTCACCCAGCACCCTTCGTATCCTTACGGAAAGATTTTCGACGGTTATACCAACGATTACTACTCCGTGCAAACTTGGGAAGGTATCACGATCCATCGTTTCAAGACGGTGGAAGGATACAGGGAAAGCAAAATCCGGAAAATACTCAAATACTGGACATTTGTCCGGATAGGAAAAAAAATCGCCCGCAAGATAGGCGGGAATTACGATCACGTTCTGGTATATCAAACCGGGCCCTTGACGCTCGCTCTTCCGGCCGTAGCGTTGAAAAAGAAATACGGGACCCCTCTCACCATCTGGACTTTCGACATCTGGCCGGATGCGGTATATGCATACGGTTTTCCCAAAGTATTCCCCCTGACTTCTTTTCTGAACCATATCATCCGGAAAGTATACCGCAACAGCGACAACATACTCGTATCCAGCCGGAAATTTGCCGATGTGATCGATCCCTATGTCCCGGGCCGGAAGATAGACTACGCACCCAACTGGCTCATCAGCGAACCGAAGAAACCCGCTACGTTACAATTGTCCCCGGATACTTTTCATTTCACCTTTGCCGGCAATATCTCCGTATCGCAAAACCTGGGGAACGTCTTGTCGGGCTGGAAGCGTGCCAAACTCCAAAACGCGGACCTCAACATCGTAGGAGAGGGATCGGCCTTAGACCGATTAAAAAGACAGGTTCTTGAGCAAAACATTCCGAACGTCCGTTTTCACGGACGGTATCCATCCTGCCAAATCGACGATATTTTAAGACAAAGCGATGTTCTGGTATTGCCGTTGATTTCCGATCCGGGGATACAAAAAACCGAACCGTTCAAATTACAATCCTATCTCCAGGCCGGGAAACCCATTTTCGGCGTATTAGACGGTGCCGCCCACGAGATCATCGAAGAAAATCGATTGGGACTATGTGCCTCTCCCGACAATCCAACCGATATTGCCCAAAAATTTGCCGAGATACGGAAACAAGTTGCCCAAGACACCTATCGGGATATCGACCAACGGGCTCACCGACTACTCGATACCCGATTCAACAAAGAAACCACTCTGGCGAAAATATTCTGCCTCATAGACCCCGAACAAAAAACATGTAAATCGTAGGGAGTCAATGATTGCTTTTGGCCGCATACTTGCGTATTTCTTGTACAAAAACCGATATAAAACCGTATTTTCGCCAGTATAAAAACACGAAGGATCGCATATGAAAGGAATCGTCCTGGCCGGAGGCAGCGGCACCCGTCTGTACCCCATCACCAAAGGGGTCAGCAAACAACTGTTGCCCATTTTCGACAAACCGATGATCTACTACCCCCTGTCGGTACTGATGCTCTGCGGCATCCGGGAAATTTTGATCATCACCACACCGGAAGACCAGGCTGCATTCCGCCGTTTGTTGGGAGACGGGCACTCGCTGGGTTTGCAGTTGGAATACGCCGTTCAACCCGCTCCTGAAGGCCTGGCACAGGCTTTTCTGATCGGACGCGAATTTATCGGCAACGACAGCGTATGCCTGATCCTGGGCGACAACCTCTTTCACGGGCAAAGTTTCTCCGCCATGCTCCGCGAAGCGGTCCGCACCGCCGAAGACCAGCAGAAAGCTACCGTATTCGGCTACTATGTATCGGACCCGCAGCGATACGGCGTAGTGGAATTCGACCAAAGCGGCAACGCCGTATCCATCGAGGAAAAACCCGAACACCCCAAATCGAATTATGCGGTGGTAGGCCTTTACTTTTATCCCAACCGAGTGGTAAAAGTTGCCGGACAAGTAAAGCCCTCGGCGCGGGGAGAACTCGAAATCACGAGCGTAAACCAAGCCTTCCTGCAGGACGGGCAACTGAAAGTGCAACTGCTGGGACGCGGGTTCGCATGGCTGGATACCGGCACGTTCGACAGCTTGTCGGAGGCTTCGACTTTCGTGGAAACGATCGAAAAACGACAAGGCCTCAAGATCGCCTGCCTCGAGGAGATCGCCTACAACCAAGGATGGATCTCGCGCGAAGCCCTGCGCGAGGCCGCTGCACCGATGGCCAAAAACAGCTATGGACGATACCTGCTCGATCTGGCCGAAAAATAATCCGACGAAATCCATGGAGATCATCGAAACCGACATAAAAGACGTACTGGTGCTGCGTCCCCGAGTATTCGAGGATGCACGGGGATATTTTCTGGAGAGTTACAACCAGGAGGCCTTCGACCGGGCGGTAGGCCGCCCCATCCGTTTCGTGCAGGACAACCTCTCCCGCTCTTCGTATGGCGTGGTGCGGGGATTGCACTTCCAGCAAAGCCCTCATGCGCAGTCCAAGTTGGTCAGCGTCGTTTCGGGACGGGTATTGGACGTAGCAGTGGACATCCGGAGGGGTTCGCCTACATTCGGACGACATGTGGCGGTGGAACTCTCGGACGAAAATCACCTGCAACTGTTCATCCCCCGCGGTTTTGCGCACGGATTTGCCGTACTGAGCCCGCAGGCCGTCTTTACGTACAAGTGCGACAATTTTTACGCTCCGCAAAGCGAAGCCGGCATTGCCTTCGACGATCCCACTCTGGGCATCGATTGGCGCGTGCCGACTGGCGAGGCGATCCTCTCGGAAAAAGACCGGCTCCATCCAGTGTTGGAACATGCCAAATGCTTCGATGACAACAAACCGCTCTACTGAAGTGAAAATATTGGTAACCGGTGCAAACGGGCAGCTGGGGCGCTCGCTGCAAAAGATCAGCCCCGACTATCCGCAATACGAGTATCTTTTCACCGATATGCCCGAAGTGGACATTACGGACAAAGCGCACGTCTCCCGCCTGGTAAAAGAACAAGGTATCGACCTGATCGTCAATTGCGCGGCCTATACGGCAGTAGACCGGGCGGAGAGCGAACCGGAACTCGCCGAGCGGATCAACGCCTTCGGCCCGGCTGTTCTGGCCCAAATTGCCGTTGAAAACCACATCGGGTTGATCCACGTCTCCACCGACTATGTATTCCCCGGCACGGGCAACCGCCCGCTGAAGGAAGACGACGCGCCGGATCCCCGCAGCGTCTACGGGCGTACCAAATGGGAAGGGGAAAAAGCACTCGAGGCCTCGGGATGCAATGCGACGATTCTCCGCACGGCATGGCTCTACTCGGAATTCGGGAACAACTTCGTCAAAACCATGCTCCGGCTCGGAAAACAACGCCCCGAGGTATCGGTGGTATGCGACCAAATCGGATCGCCAACCTATGCCGAAGATTTGGCCCGCGCCATCCTGCTGTTGGCCGGAAAGCCCTCGAAAGGGTTCCGAAGGTATCATTACACGGACCGGGGAGAGGTTAGTTGGTACGATTTTGCCCGGGCCATCTTTGAACTGTACGGCCTGAAGACTCCGGTAAAATCCATCCGAACGGAAGAATATCCCTCCGTAGCCCCAAGACCTGCCTACAGCGTACTCTCGAACGAAAAAATACAAGAGGAAGGCATCCCCGTCCCCCTGTGGAAGGATTCGCTGCGACGATGCCTGGAAACGATCAAACAACAAGAGAAATGAAGGAAAATCGCCATATCCTCATCACCGGAGGCGCCGGTTTTATCGGCACCCACGTGGTGCGTCTGTTTGTCAACAAATATCCCGACTACCACATCGTCAACCTGGACAAACTGACCTATGCCGGCAATCTGGCCAACCTGAAAGACATCGAAAAAGCCCCGAACTACACGTTCGTAAAGGCCGACATCTGCGATTTTGAAACGATCCTCTCGCTGCTGCAGCAACACCGCATCGACGGCATCATCCACCTGGCGGCCGAAAGCCACGTGGACCGCTCGATCAAGGATCCGTTCACCTTTGCCCGCACGAACGTCCTGGGCACCTTGAGCCTCCTCCAGGCAGCGAAACTCTACTGGGAATCCCTCCCGGAAGGCTACCAGGGGAAGCGTTTCTATCACATCTCGACCGACGAAGTTTACGGAGCGCTGGAACTGACCCATCCGGAAGGCATCAAGCCGCCTTTTACCACCACAGCTTCCTCGTCGCAGCATCACCTGGCCTATGGGGACAAGTTCTTTTACGAAGATACCCCGTACCAGCCCCACAGTCCGTATTCGGCCTCGAAAGCCTCGTCCGACCATTTCGTGCGGGCTTTTCACGATACCTACGGCATGCCGACGGTGGTTACCAACTGTTCGAACAACTACGGGCCGTATCAGTTCCCCGAAAAACTCATCCCGCTTTTCATCAACAACATCCGCCACGGAAAGCCGCTGCCCGTCTATGGGAAAGGTGAAAATGTGCGCGACTGGCTCTACGTCGAGGACCATGCACGAGCCATCGACCTGATCTTCCACCAGGGGAAAACGGCCGATACGTACAACATCGGGGGCTTTAACGAGTGGAAAAACATCGACCTGATCCGCGTGCTCATCCGCACGGTCGATCGTTTGCTGGGAAATGCGCCGGGGACGAGCGAACACTTGATCACCTACGTGACCGACCGGGCCGGGCACGACCTGCGCTATGCGATCGATTCGACCAAACTGCAGAGGGAACTGGGCTGGGAGCCTTCCCTGCAATTCGAGGAGGGGATCGAAAAGACGGTTCGCTGGTATCTGGACAACCAGGAGTGGCTCGACCAGGTAACCAGCGGAGAGTACCAGAACTACTACCGGAAGATGTACGGGACGAAAGCATAAGCCACCCTTCCTCACGGGAAAAAACAAATCCGACCCTATGGAAACTCCGAACTCCCCGATGGAAAAAGGCTACCTGCATGTCTATACCGGCAACGGGAAAGGAAAGACCACGGCAGCCTTCGGCCTGGCCCTGCGTGCGGCGCTGGCCGGTAAGCGGGTATTCGTGGGACAGTTCGTCAAGAGCATGCGCTACCACGAAACCGAGATCGAATCGCTCCTTCCCCGGATCCACACCGAACAGTTCGGACGGGGCTGCTTTCTGGACCGGTCGGCCGAAGAAGAAGACCGTGTGGCTGCACGGGAAGGTTGGGACCGCTGCCGGGAAGCTCTCACGGGGAAAGCCTACGATCTGGTGATCCTCGACGAGCTAAACATCGCTCTGCACTTCGGTTTGCTGGATGTGCAGCAGGTCATCGAAAACTTGAGGGGACGCGGGACGCATGTAGAAGCAGTC
>ERZ827520.1678-NODE-1678-length-24151-cov-3.318974_pt1 | contig 24151 bp, 19 predicted proteins | sample MGYA00519581_ERZ827520 | MGnify/ENA primary metagenome ERZ827520 (study PRJEB31778, sample SAMEA3449339) | human gut metagenome | biome: human gut; feature: human-associated habitat; material: faeces | place: United Kingdom | collected 2010/2012 ...
TCGGATATGGAGGCTCTTTACCACCACGCCAATGAAGGAAAAGAGCCTGTCAATATTTGATATAAACTCATGCCCCATTTGGCTCGAGTATTTCTACTCGCCACTCCACCTGTGATTTGTACTTCTTTCTATGAATCTTATTGCTGATGGCTCCCAATGTTCTCTAAGATATTTTTCGATTTCGCCCGCTCCGATTCCTTCAATTCGACTGACCCCTTTATTGGCTTTAACCCTTTTGTAGAAGCATCATGTTATCCCGGCTCAGGATCTCTTCTAACAGTTGTAATATCACCATCTCTTCCTATCTCCTGTGGAAGTTCGGTTCTCCGTTACGTCTTCACTACTTCTCTCTCGTTGAGATATGAGCATTCACCTTCACCAGTTAATTTAATGCTTGAATTGGCCGGCCCTTTGCTTCATTCTCATTACAGGAACTTTATCGTGCTTCTTTTAAAAATAATGGGTTTCCTTCATCTGCAAAATTTCACAGAATAAGCTGCTAGTCTCTCCTCGTCTACTCACTCGATTTATACACACGGGTTATGATTGTTTTTGGGCCAACGTGACTTCCCCCACTTATCCACCGTATGTACCTTTATATCAAGTCTCTATACGTTAGGCTACGATTTCCCTATTCATTCTTCTCGCTTACACCTCATAGTGTCATAGCTCGGGTTGCACCATAAGGTTTGTCGGCAACAACAGTCTCAGTGGGATCTGGTCACAGACTGGCAACATGACTGTCATACTTATAAAAAGATAAGGTTGTTCTCAAGCTCTATCTCTTAAGAATCATGAATCTGAAATGTTTACTTGATTTGCAGATCACACCTAGATAAAAGATGTAGGTAAGATTTTCTTGCTTATATTTAAAATAACTTCTATTAACTTCAGCTCCCATTCTGTTTGACTAGAATCTCCACCCAATGAACTAATACTCTATAGGAATTAATAAATTTTTGTTATATATATTCAAATATAGACTGTTCAAATATACAACTTCTACAATCCACATGAATATACAAAAACACTTCTCTGACAATCCAGATGTATCATCAACTTTTCAAGTATTTCAAATTGAATGTGAGTCATAATAATATATAAGATGTTTCTTGCTAGCACAATTAACCGGCATCCTTACGATCACCTTTTATAATTGATAAAATTTTTCTCATGTTTGATAATAATGATTTGTGTCTATTATCAGTAGACTGCAATAAATTTAATGTGGATTTAAAATCATTTTTCATTAAATCTTTTAATAGTTCATCTCTATTAGCTTTGTGAATAGAAGAACTAACTAACGATGGGTTTGTCTTTGCAGCTTGCTCTAATGTCGCTTTTTTACATTTTAAATTATCCAAAATTGATCTGAACAACTCTTCTCCTTTTGATGAATGCGTCAAAACAAGTGAGGTCCCTTTATTATCATCCATTTCTGAATCAATATCCCATATACCCCAAAAATCTCCTAGGGTAATATCACTAATTCGATTAAAGCCTTTAAAATGGCAATTCCCACAAGATTTTCGCAATATATAATCACCAACAAAAAAATTCATAAACGGATCATCACAATTCTTAGAAATGTATCTTTTCTCATTAGAATAAACCATCTCAATAGAATATGAGTACTTACTCCATCCACTTTCCTTATTTCGCATGTTTACATATCTAGGAAGAATGCCATTGTTATCAATCTGTGCCCGATACTTAATATATTTTTCCCATGCATCTGCAGATGGTACACCATGACATACAAAATCTATGCAAAATAAATTATCATAATCTTGATGTAAAAAAGCTTTTAAACCAGCAACCTGACAAGGCATTCCAGAAAAAAGAATATTTCTACCTGTTTCTAACTGCTCCTTTATTATTTTAAAAGTATCTCCTAACCAACTTTGTGAATACTTTGCACCTCGAAGTTTCTCTAGCATATCAATGTTCTCAATGCCCATATGTTCTACAGAACCATTTGTATTGTAAATAGCACCATAAACTACACCACCTAAATTCAAAAATTCAGTTGCCAATTCTGAAAAAATCCCTCCCGATGAACTCGATATACGCAACAGATCGTTTTTTGAATAAGCTGAATAAACCCCTAATATTGAATTATCTTTACTAAAATCATTTAATATTGGACAAACTCGTTCACAGGCACCACAAGAAATACAATGTGATGTATAAATTTCCGGATATAGAAACCCATCCATGCCCTTTTTCATATAAATACAATGATGTGGGCAAACACTTACACATGCTGCACAACCTGTACATTGACTTTTATCAGCTAACTCTATCAAGACTTTCATCTCCTCTAATAATTATATAAACCTAAAAACTTAATTCTAAATAATACTCCGCATGGTATTTGATTTACAAATCATAATTCGATATAATAATTTTATGCATGTTTTTTATCATCTGATTTATGGCTCCTTCTGAAAAGTCTAATCACAATAGAACCTATACTATCCTTTAAATACCTAAACTCTACTGTCTTCCCAAAGCATAAAGCAAATAAAATATTCGGAACGAAAGTGCATATTATGCATTTTATTAAAACGTTTACTCCCACACTAAAAGAACACAAATTACAAAATAAGTAACATATTCCTCCGGCAACGATTAATACCACTGTGAAAACACTATACCGCATTAAATACAATAAAGGATTCTTTTTTAAGCCATAGCGATATACAGCATAAGGTTCATACCATAAATTAGTACATAAACGTGCTATTAATGTTGCAACGTAAATACCAAAAATCCCAAATTCACTTCCTAAAATCACATCTAAAAAAAGATTAATAATTCCGGTAAATATTAAAATATACTGTCCATATTTAAATAATCCCAGTGTACTCTTGTAAGTATAACTTGCGTGGAGCATTCCTATCGTATAAAAATTAACAGCTAAAATAAGCGGTATCTTGAGCGGCAAAACATAACTTTCCCCGTAAAATAATCTGACTAAATCTCCCGATACAAATGCCATACCGATTGCAGCCCATCCATAAAGCCAAAAATTTGCCAGATTAAGTACTTTAAAAAAAGCATATCTGCCTTCCTCATCCTTCGTCGCATTCAAATTTCCAACGCTCCCTGTAAGAGCATTAAACGTTCTTGTTATTAACGCATCCAGAGTCGTTGAAAAAAGGATATAATTTGACGCAAATCCTACAGATTTCAGACCATTAAAATATGTAATAGCAATATTATCTGTGTTATTAACAAGCACTCCTGACAGCTTATTTACCGTCAATGCTTTGACATTCCACAGCAAAGACTTTGTTTCCTGTTTAGATAACGGTGCTGCATTTTTATTTTTTATATAAGAATAATCTTTGTTTGCTTTACATGAGATCCAGACATTATATAGAGCTCCGCCTGCTATCTGGATGATCAAGTATCCAATATATTCATGTGTAAGCGCCAGATATACTATCTGAAAAATACTTTGGCCGATTGTTATCACATAATTATATCCGGCAACAATATAATTACGTTGGGCGGCAGAAAGTAGTGTGCTCTTGTAACTAAAAAAATAACTGAATACAACATTAAACAAATATAACAGATATATAAAATATAAATTTTCTTTTATGTCCGGTGGATTGTTTATAATAATATTTAAAAAAGGCAGCATAAACAATCCAATAACAGCTACAAAACCTCCTATCAGCTTATATGCCTTTCCATAAAATTGCATCAAAGACGCAATCTTTTCTTCATCATTTTCAGCAAGAGGCTTGTACAGCGCATACCCTATTGCGCTTCCAATCCCCAGTTCTGCCAATGACAACATAGAAAGGATATTTGTAAATAGTCCGCTAACACCTAAATAATCTGCAGCTAGTGTTCGCACAAAAACTATACGGCATATAAAACCGATCAGAGTATTAATCCCATACCCTCCAAGATTAACTACTATATTAATCAAAGAATATTCCGTTCTGCTGCGTTGTTTCATCATTATGCAATATCCTTTCACTCCATCTTGTCGTTTAATTCACAAATTAAACTTTATAATTAACATATTGTTCCGTAGCATTTTCTCTATGTATAATTTTACATGGACTTCCTATTACAATACTATGGCTTGGAATATCACAATTTACCAAAGTATTCGGAGCAATCATAACATCATCCCCGATGTTAACTCCTCCAATTATAGTTGAATTAAGGCCAATATATACGGAATCTCCAATAACTGGTGCTCCCGGTTTTTTTCCATAACTCAAGCCGACAGTTGCACCTTTCAATATATTCACATTCTTCCCTATCACAGCAAAAGGTGATATTGTAATATTATATGGGTGTATCATAACAAATCCATCTCCTACCTGAGTATTTGTTTTAAGTTCAATCCCATATTTTCTGCATAGTCGATATAATTTGTACTCACAAAATAAGCGTACAATTCTCTTCTTGGAATTTTGAGCCACTTAAAATACACCATATATCTTAGTCTATGCTGGAATAGGAAATCCTTGATAAAATGAGGCCATATCATTTCAGAATCATCTGTCATACGTATATAGTCATTGTACCATGTCTGTCTGTCTGTCTCCAAATTGTCCTTTAATCCAGCCATGCTGTCAACCTACTTTCTTTTATGATTTCCATTTCCAAATACCTCTGCCAAAATTTTTTCTGTATCTTCCCCGAATAACGGACCGTTCCCAAACTGGTGGAAATCCAGCGCTCCATATTTAAAATTAGCCTCGATCAATACCGGTTCTTCTTCCTCATCCACAGAAAAGTCCCATGAAATCAGTCTGAAATACGGCATCTGGCAATGCAATTTCTTAACAGCCTCTAACACTTTTGAATACCCCGGTATTTCGTGTCCTTCAAATACAAGGTTAGATGTTGGATGCTTATCTACTCTTCCACCGTAACATCCATATGCCCACTTTCTCAATCTTCCGTTTTCATCAACGCCGCAGGATATTGCTCCGCTGGATACATTGTCTACTCTGCTGCCTGACATCCCCATCCTGACTATACAGGAATATATTTTCACCTCTGATTTAGTCAAAAGAGAGAGAATCCGAATTGAATTCACAGAACTGCTATTGATCTCTGCCATTTTAGGATGCTGATGAATCGGCATCTGAACGATTACATCAGAGGGCATAGATTCAATAATGTCTATTGCCTTGTCCCGGATTTCATCCCCTGTCAGACAAAATACTCCTCTTCCGCCATCCGATTCCGTTGCCGCCTTAATAAATATTTCTTTTTCTTCCGATAAAATATTCAATGCCTCTCCTTGAGATACAATCCTATGGCTCCCATCAAACAGAATTCCGTTCATCTTCAGCAAAAGCGTCTTCGGCATGCGAACCCCTGTAAAATAATCAGCATACAGACACTTATTATCAAACAGGGTAGCCTTTTCCCAATCATTATAGTATCTGTCAACATAGTTATAATACAGATCATCCGGCATATACAGCGGAGAAAACACCCCCGTATTACCCGAATAATATTCGTGGAATTTATATGTAACTTTCATATAGGGTCCAAATATCTTATCGACCTCCCGTTTCTCCTTTTCATTCAGTTTATACCCCGTGGCATATTTTTCTGCCACCTTCCTCCACTGTTTCTTTACAAAATACCTTTTATAGTCAATTAATGCTTTATGTGTTATTGCTTTTATTTTTAATCGAATCGCAGACATATCTTTTCCTTCTTAACATCTATACCGTATTTCATTTCTTCTTTTGAAAGACTTCTTCTAATATTTCTTTTGTTTCATTTCCGAAAATCGGCCCATTGTTTATCTGGTGAATTTCTACTCCGCCGTAATTAATATTGGCTTCTATCAGTACAGGCTCCCCTGTCTCGTCAATAGAAAAATCCCATGAGATCAATCTGAAATGTGGAAGCCGACAATGGATATTTTGTATTACCTGATCTATTTTTTCAATGCCTTCAATTTTCAGATTTTCAAATCTGATGTGCGAATCCGGGTGTTCTTCTGTCCTGTTCCCTTTTTGATTATAAGCATATTTCTTTAGAACACCTTTTTCAGTAATCCCACAAGTAAGGCCGCCACTGCTGGCATTATCCACCCTGCTTCCAGCCTCTCCGACTCTCACGATTCTTGATAAGATTTTTACTTCTCCTGCTGCCAAAAAAGACATTACCCGTATCGTATTTACTGAAGAAACATTTAACTGTGCAAGTGACGGATGTTGTCTGATCGGTCTCTGTATAATAATATCTTCTTTTATTTGATCGATCTTCCTATATATGTCTTTTTCTCCATCCGGCATAAAATAATAATAAACGCCGTGTCCTCCAAAAGAATCTGTGGCAATTTTAAGAAATACTTCTGATTCTCTCTTAAGTTTTTGTTCTGCTTCTTCGTATTTTATAATTCGCCTCGACGCATCAAACCACATTCCATTCATGCGGAAAACCACGGTCTCAGGCTGTTTTACCCCCCCCCACAGAATATCGTACATACACTTATTTCCGACAAACTCAGCGTGATCCCAATTATTAAAGTACGGATCAATATAACCAAAATACAGATCCGATGGGATATAATTCACATCAAATATTCCGCATTTTTCAAAATACCACTCATGGAACAGCGGGGTAATCTCTGGATAATAAGATTTATAGAAAAGAGCGAGCGATTCTTTTTGCCCCTTACTCAGTTTATCCCCTTCTATCTTTTGTTTTACCAGAGACCGCCATAATTTCTCCCGGTTATATATTTTATATTGGTTTAAAGCTTTTTTCCCGGTATTATATATTTTCAAACGAATATCCACAAATCTTCTCCTCATTCTTTATCTTCTTCTGATAATCTCTTTTAATCTCCTCAAATATACATAGCTGGAATTTATTTTTACATCTAAAATCCATGAAACATCCTCATTTCTTCTCCAATATGCTTCTTCTTTTAAAAACTCTTTTTGAATTGGAATCCAGAAGGCTTTATTCACCTTTTTCGTAGAAAGATATTCTTTCATGTTCTCAAAAACTTTGCGATCTACAGGAAAACCTAAATCAACAGGATTTCCGTGGTTTACAATAATATTCATAATTGTCCGATAACATTTTTCACAGCTGCAGCAGTTCTTACCAGCCTGCCTGTTCCAGCAGACTTTTAGTTCAATCGGAGGTACCTTATCCCCCGTATCAGAAATTGCTTTCTCATATTGAATAATTCTTTTCACTTTTTCATTTCTGTCTAATTCTTTGTCAACAATATGAAAACTACCGGAAGAATATTTAATTACGTTTACCAGTTGTTCATTATTAGAATCAAATGTGTCAGATGTAACTTCATAGCTTGAACCGATGTAATGCTCCTTGATTTTTCTCGAATACATAAGAGGCGCTGCTGTCGTCAGCATCGACAGAATGTGCGCAATGCTGGACCACCAGTCGTGATTATATTTGCGCCCCAAAGTCTTGAAACACAACTCTCCAAGCGCATTTTCATCAAACATCTCCCGGGCATTCGTTTTTACAAAACAAAATTCCAATCCCATCGCCTGCGTCAACCGTTTCAGATACTGCTCCAATTCTGCATGAGAATCCTGATCCGTAAGCCGCAAATCACCGCCCCATATATTTATGAGAAGCGGTTTTTTAGAAAACGTACTTACTAAAGCGCTGGTCGCATCCACTCCGCCTGTAAAAAACAAAGAATTTTTTTCGCCTGCTGTATAATTACACGGGGTAGTTTTCCGTGAAGAGACCTCTATTTTAATCTTTTCTGTATGATACATCCTCTGAAAAGCATCCTCAATATTTTTCAAGCTCTTCGCAAAAGTTTCATCCAGTTCTCTTACCTTTATTTTTATTCCCATGAGCATTGCTGCCGTAAGCATAATGCCGACAAAAGGAACCGTTAAAATCCCCTCCGGAATGAATTCTTTGTCTGATGCTGGGAACTCAACAAACAGATAATTTTCGCCTTTGATATACTTCTTAAATCTATCTGGCGCCTGATAATCATACCTGACTTTCCACCAATCTTTTTCTTTTTCCACACAGACGCTTTTTAATATAATCTCATCACTCCGACTCTCCATATATTTCCTCCAAAAAGCAAAACTTTGGCGCCCCGGCCTATCTTATTTATCCTCTATGTAGTTAATGAACTTTTTAATTTCACCCTTACCTTCAAAATCCTTTTTTAAAATATTCTGCTCAAATTTTTTTATCAAAACAGGGTCTCTAAGCAGTTTGACTATACCTTGCTCTAATCCTTCTATTGATGCATTCACAATTAATCCATTCTCCCCATTCACAATCTGATCTCTAATACCTCCTGATGGTTTTGTTCCAATAATTGCTTTTCCCAAAACTCCTGCTTCACAAATCGTTGTGGAATATCCTTCTGTATATGAAGGTTGAATATAAATATCACAAGCTTTCATATAAGGATAGGGATTATTTTTGACGCCTAACAATATTACTTTATTATCAACATTCTCTTTTTTTATCAGGTCTTTTAATTTGCCCATGTTTGGCCCATCTCCAATAATATACCAGCGAACCTGGTATCCTTTGTTATTTAAATTTCTAACAATTCCTGGAATCATATCCTGACCTTTCTCCGCAGAAACTCTTCCAACTGTCAATAAATTTATTGATTCTCGATCAAATTTCTCGTCCATTTCTTCTCTTGACTTTTCAATAATCTCCTGGCTCTTTAGGGGATTATAGTATATGGTTGTCTTTGATAAATCAATATGAACCTTTTGAAAAAATGATTCTTTTGTTTGGTTAGACACAAAGAAAAAATGATCCATTCTCCTGTAATATTTCTCCATCCTTTTACATTGATCCTTAGAAAAACTCATTTCTCCATGAATCCAAACCACCTTTTTTTTGCTATGTATACGGTATATCAAATTAAGCAACCGTTCAGGCGATTGTCCATGATAAGAAATTGCACAATCAAATACGTCATCCAAAATATATGAATGTCTTTTTACAACATACAGATAATTATCAATACTATCTCTACCTGTTTTTACTCTTAGATAATAAATTATATCTCGAACTACATTTATAATTCGAAATTGTTGCACGTCCTTTTTGAACATTGCAGAAAACGGGGTAATTTCATCAATAACAGTATGTACTCCTTTAGGAATTTCACCAAGAAGCTCTCCCGTATTTTGTGATAAAACTAACGTAACATCATAAAATTGCACTAACTCCTCCATAAATCGTATTGCAACTTTATTTGTCCCTCCCATCTTCAGCCAAGGAAGCAAAACTGCAATTTTCTTTCTCTCCATCTTATTCCTTTCCTCTTTCTAAATCCTGTACTTTTTCTACGACTTTTTTTATTGTACTAGAGTATTCAGGCATTATCTTCTGAAGATGTTCTGTAATTTGTTTTTTATTCAAATTCAGCCAATCAAATGCTTTTTCCATATCGTCTTGCTGTTTAAGATGCTGTACAGGAAGTACATAATGCTCCTCACTACCGAATAAATCTCTTGCAATCCCTTTCGCTTTTGTTGAATAACCAATCACAAGTGTAGGAACTGCTGAAGCATATGCAGCAATCGTGGCGTGTGTTCTAGCCCCTACAAATAAAGAACATCTTGCAATATACCCCTTTAATTGCATACAGTCACAGTCATCGATCATACATATCCTGCCACTTTTTTCAAACTCACGGAATAATAAAGTCAAGGGTTGCCTATCATCATTCCCTTCGCATACTACATGAGGGATCAATGCAATATTATAATCAGTTGTTTCAATTATATGACGAATCATCATTCTATAATTCAATAGTGTAATTCCTTTTTCATTTTCACTCTTTTGAATCAATGGACTTAGATTGATTCCAACTGTTTTATCAGGTATAAATTTATCTGGCAAAGGGAGGTATTTTGTTTCCAGATTAAATGCTGGATCACAAGCCAGTATCGTATTAGGATTATAACTCTTCAGCACTTTATACGATATACTTTCTCTCGCAACAATTAAATCATATCTAGAAAAATCTCTTTTCATAGAATCTGTGATTTGCTCCGGTTCGATAGAACATCCCCATAACACAGTCTTCACTTTTCTTTTGTGTAAATAGTAATTTAAACCTGACAAATGAAAATTATATGCATCACCATAACAATAGTTATCACCACCAATTGCTAACGCGATACTCTCCTGACTAAAAGAAGCAGCTTCATGTCTTGCTCTAGCATAATAACTGAGTTTTTCTGTATTCGCCACTCTCTCAGAAAGTATACAGATAATTTTATCAAAAATCGTATATGCTCTACCCTCTAATTTTCCTAAGCTCACTAATTTATCTATTCCATATATTTTATCCTCATCAGGCACAAAAGAAAGTAATCTTATTTTATCTTTTAATAATTCTTGCGTTGTTCGAACAATTGCTTCACAGCCATGATTCTTACTTCCAGCATGAAAGTAGGCATAAATCCTCATTTCTTCATCCTCCTTTTTATAAGGGAATATATCCTAGTTTTTATCCTATATCCCATTCTTTTCACCCAAATCCATACATATTTATCATCTATAATCAATTGATCTAAATCATTTAAACTCTTATGCTCCTTAAAAAAGCTTGTATCTTTTAATTCAGAAAAATATGATTTTATATTCACATTTCTCTCCATACCATAATATTTACATCTCGACACAAAAAAATTAGCTCTATTATCTAAATACTCTCCATATTCTTTCCACTCATTTTGCGCTGTGAGAAGTTTTTTCCATGCAAGATAAACTTCTTCACACTTTCTACAAAAATCATTATTAGTTCTTCTCATTAATGAGTCCTCAACACATACATAATTATATAATGCCTTCTTTAAAACATATATTTCTCTACACTCTTCTATTACTTCACAAGTAAAAACTTCGTCCTCAAATAAATCCAAATCTTTCCGAAACCGTATTTTTCCAATCTTATCTTTCTTAAAAACTTTAATCCATGTAAAACCAAAAACCCCTTGTAATGATAAATATGCAGCTAACTTTATTCCCTTATAACAATTATCTTTTGGAATAATCATCTTTGTTATATTTTTATCTGACTCTAGATTGTTAAATCCGAAAAAAATAATTTCTAAATTTTGATAATTTCCAATTATATTTTCCAGCTCTTCTAAATAGTTTCTCGAAATAAAATCATCACTATCTACAAAGCAAATCCATTCCCCCGATGCATGATTCAACCCCAAGTTTCTCGCAACAGATGGCCCACTATTCTCTTGATGTAGAACCTTTATCCTTATATCTCTTTGACTATAATTAGAGCAAATAGTAAAACTACTATCACTAGAACCATCATCTATAAGAAGAAGTTCCCAATTTGTATATGTTTGTTTTAAAATAGAGTCTATGCATCTATACAAGGTCTTTTCTGAATTGAACACTGGTATAATTATTGAATATTTCACCATATTAATACCCTTACAAACTATAATAATCTAAAAAAAGGCGAATTCGACATTTCATTTTCATCTGACTTCTTATCAAAATATAAAATAAATTCTCTTTCAATATTTGATGCAAATACTCATACTCTTTCTTAAACTCTATTCTCTCCAACACATCCATTGAATGAATAAGTTTATTGACTCTTTGCAGATAGAAATCATATGCCATCTTTTTCAATTCTGGATAATTTTGCTCAATAAATATGTAGTTCTCACGCCAAGCTTCTTCTTCATCCATTTTGTGTACATTGAATTTTGATGTCATAATGCTATTTGATCTTATTCGATAAAAATACAATATATCCTCTATTTGAACAATACGATTAGCATGAGCTATCAATTTATATGTAGTAAATGCATCTTCACAAATCTTCCCCTCAGGAAATCTGAGATCTAACCAACATTTTCGTTTATACAATTTATTACAAGTAGCAACGGGATAAAGCGCATCAGAATACAACATAGAAAAAATACTTTTCGAATCGCCCACAATAGGGCGAATAGGCATTGGAACATTTTTATTTTGATAACATCCCATAATCCCACATGCACATATATCTGCATTTTCTTCTTTCATTGCTTTTAACATAATCTCATACATATCTAAAGCAACCCAATCATCACTATCGATAAAAGAAATGTATTCTCCCTTTGCAATGTCCAACCCAGCATTTCTAGCATCCGATAATCCACCATTTTTCTTGTGAACAACTTTTATCCTCGAATCTTTACTCGCCCAATAATCACAAATCTTCGGGCATTGATCTGGCGATCCATCATCTACAAGAATAATCTCTAAATTTTCAATCGTTTGATTTACTATAGATTTAATACATTTCTCCAGATATTTTTCCACTTTAAATACTGGTATAATAACTGAAATAAGTACCATATCATTTCCTCTTTAAATAGATGCGATAAACTAATTTATGAAAGATTGGGCAAAAAATAATCAATATAGCTGCAATTTTTTGTCTAAAAATTAACAAATCAATATATTTTTTATTCGCAATTAATTTTTTTCTACATTCGTAATAGAATTCTTTTTCCTCCAAAAATACCAAATGATTTGCACAGTTTACCACTGATCCTAATAATGATCTAACAGCAAAACTCTTGTATTTTTCTAAACTGTTATTAACTATGATTTCCTTTGCCCGTATAATATGCTTGAATTGTTTTGTTAACTCAGCATTATTTGACATAGAATTCTCTCTTCTCCAATACTGGTAAGGACAAAAATCTTCATAAATTGTTTTTTCTGCTCGCTGAAATAAAACAAAATTTCTCAAAAGATCTTCATAATTAACGATCGTCACATCAAGACAACTATTATATAAAAGCTCCCTTTTATAGAGTTTATTACATAAACTTGGCTCGATTATCTCGGCAGAAAGCAATTCTTTTATTCCTGTATCTCTATCAAAAACTTTAATATCTCCTGTTCCCCAATGCATTTTTACACGCCCGTCATAAAAGCAATACTTTATTCCGCAATGTGATATATCAGCATGATATTTGATTGCATTATTCAAAAGTCGTTCATACATATTAGATTCTATTACATCATCTCCATCTACAAAGCCAACATAATCCCCTTTAGCCATAGCTATCCCTTTTTCTCGCACAATTGCCAATCCACTATTCTCTTGATGAACCACAATAATACGCTCTTCTTTTTGTGAATAAGATTCCAGGATTTCTGGTGTTTTGTCTGTCGAACCATCATCAATGACGATAATTTCAAGATTCCTATATGTTTGATTCCTAATACTATCAAGACATCTTTCAATCCATTGTTCTACGTTGTAAGCAGGAACAATTATAGAAATTAAAATATTGTTCTTCATCGAATTTTTTCCTCTACATTAAGGATGATTACGTATACCAATTTTGTATAGTAAATCCTTTGATATTTTTTTGGTTTTCGCTTGTATAGAAAGTGGCATAATATATTTCTTTAATAATTTATAGAAAGGCATTCGATAATAATCCATCCAAAACTCATTTCTTCTAGGTGAAGGAGCGCTTGGACGAATTAAAGTTGGTTGCAAGCAATCCTGAACATCACATGGAAAAAAATCAAATACAAGTGAAGCTTGTTCAAATAGCTTTCTACCTGCCAGAGTATTAACCAAAACTAATGATACTCCTTTATTATCATCAAATGATTGATCATGTTTTTCAATTCCCCAAAAATCAGCCAAACTAATATCCCCTGGCCTATGAACATTTGCAAAAGGACATGCGTGACAGGATGGTCTAAACATAATATGATCATAAAACAAAGTTGTATAATCTCTGCTCACAATTTTCCTATCTCTACCTTTTAAAACAAATGATTCACAATGAGAATCCCATCCAAATTCTTTATCTCTGAAATTTGCTTCAAGTACTTTTCCATGATATTTTTTCTCAATATACTCAACATAATTCTTCCATATTAGGGGACTGGGTACTCCATGACAGACTAAGTCACAACAGTAGAAATTCTCATTCAACATATTCTTTAATTTTAAATAAGACTTAACTCCCGCCACCTGACATGGTGTCCCAGAAAATAATACTTCTCTTCCACTTTTCAAATCCTGTTCAATGCTATTGCAAATACTTAACATAGTACTTTGCACATATTTGGCTTTTTTCATTCTGTTTCGCTGTTCAAAATTCTCTGCTCGAATATGTTTCACAGAGAAATCTTTCTGCATAACAGCACCATAAATAACCCCTTTATTCTTTAAGATTACATCAGAAATTCCAATAAATGCCGCTCCCGATCTGCTACTATCTCTTTCAAATTGACGCTTATGTTTTACCCCATAGGCTAATGGGATATCAAGCTCTTTACCTCCCCTTTTTATGGGTTTAAAATTACAAACTAGGTTACACAGATTACAACTTATACACTTTACATTATCAATTTCCGGATAAAGAAAACCTTCTAAGTCCGTCTTCATTTCTATAGCATGGACCGGGCATATATCTGCGCAAACAGAACATCCACAACAATTCTCCTTTTTCTTATTTTCCAAATAAGTTTGATTATCTTCTTTATTATCATTATTGTTGTTGCAATCCTGTTTTAACATTTGTTTTCCTTGCAATGCCTCATACAAAAACCTTCTGGACCAGTTTCGCATTTCTTCAATAATCGGAGTCACTTTATTATAATCAATTTTACAATCTAAATTGATATCTTGAACCATTTTAATCTTTCTATCGACCAACCCTGTCTGTTTTAAAAGACCATCAATTCTACTCATTACACCACCATTTTCATAAACAAAGAATTGTTTTTCGTATAACAATGATAATGCAATTCCGTGAAAAGAGTTAGTCACTAAAAACTTTGCATTTTTCAAAAGCAATAGAAACTCTTCTGGACCTACTTCACCTTTTCTTCCATGAATACTGCCCAAACGAGGTACTGTCATTGTATAAACTGGACATTTAAATCGACGCTCTAATGTCTTAACTGAAACATCAGAATAAGGATTCGCATCAATTTGATAAATAAGAATATAAGGAAAGTTTTTCTTCTTATTCCCTTTTTGAATTTGATCTAATACATCTTTTCCTGCCAAAATTGTCGGATCTACAACAACTGGATAATCTTTTCCAGTAATTTGGTATACATAATCAGCCAGTTTTTTTTCCCGAATCCCTATAATAGCATCCGTTTTTTCTATCATAGTTTTAAATTTCAATTCCCAATTTAATGGAAATGGCGTATCATGCGAACTTGCTGCATATATAATTTTCCTCGCTTCAGTGTGAAACTGAAGGAAAAATACAGGATCGAATCTCATATTCGTAATACGATAATTCCAAATTTGATCACTACCTGCAATATATACATCATAATTGAGTGCCTTTATGTCATCTATTGAATAACAAAATACAGATTCATCTAAATATTTCCTTCTAAACTCAGAAAAGGAATTTGCTCTTTTCTTATCACCAATTACACTCATAAAGCTTCTAATTAATTTAGGAAAAGCTCTTTTTTTGTCATGCGCTGTCAAAAAATCTTTGACAGGGGTTACTTTATCAGCACTTCCAAGTGATCTATAATTAATAACATATGCATCATATCCTAATGTCTCACAATAAGATTTTAATGCAAATGCCTGTAATACAGCTCCATAATTATTGGCTTGATGAAATGTAAGAATCCCTATCGTTCTTCTTCCCATTTATTAATTTTCCTTTCTTTTCTCTATATACTAAATTTAGAAATTTTTAAGTATTCTTTACTCTTTATATATTTTTTTCCGTCCTTACACCCCCTTCTAGCGAGTATAAAATCATCTTTATCTGTTCTTCTTAAAGACAATGACATAAAATCAAATATCACATTCATTACCTCTCTATATTTGAAACAAACCACTGTCCAAAACTTCATTAATATATTGTTTTGCATGCTAAATATAAATCTATGCCAGAATATAACCCTGTTATAATTCAGCGAATAAACTACTGCAGACTTATTGTCTCTACTCGATGTTTTAGCATCTAAATGATTATAATAAGCATCTGGTACAACTACTGTTCTCATCCCCATCAACCAAGCTTTGTAAAACATCGTCTGATCGTCCAAAGCAGAATATCCATGACTATCCAACCAAGTTTCTTCTTCCATATTTATTTTTTTCACAGAATCAATTTCGGCAAAAAAACAAGTCCATGGCGCTGATTGCGTATAATAATATCTATCTAATTTTAAATTCCGATTATAAGAATAACCTGTCGTTTTCAATATTGAATTATATCGATCCCTATGTAATAAGGTAGGGATAGCACTTCCCATAACAGCACATATTATTGATTTCATTCCTTTAGATGGAAAAAAAGAATAAAGAGGACCTATAGAAAAATTGCCTATTCCCTTCTTTAAAGGCAAATATAACTTATAAACAAAATCCGAGGAAAAACTAATATCATCATCACAAATTAGCGCATATTTTGTCCTACACATTGCAATACCAGTCATACGTTGTATGACCATTCCTTTTTTACAAAAACCAAAACGTTCATATCCAAGTTGTATCTCAGGCTTTTCATACCCTTTTGGCAAAACTACAATTACCTCTTTAGGTTTTGGGATAAGCTGTGATATAGAGAACAGTAATGCTCTATATTTTTCTTCTGCTTTCCCTGTTGTTCGAATGACTACAGAATAATCAATAATTGATAAATCTTCTTTTTTATACTCAGTATGCTCATTTTTCTTCAGTTCATCTAACATTTCTTCTACTGCATTTACAGTCGCTGTAGTGCTAAAAATCCTTGCTCTATCCTTTGCAGCTTTTTTATAATAATTTAATAATGCTGGGTTATCTATTAATCTCTTAATACCTTGGTATAGGGCTTCTTCGTTATTATCTGTTACTACTCCATACTCATTATTTTCTCCTAACATTTCTTTCATTCCGGATACATCAACTGTGCAAACTGGAGTACCTACAATAAGCGCTTCAGTTGCCGCAGTGGAAAAACCTTCCGCATAACTTGCGCATACAAAAAGATCACATTTACTCACATATTTATATGGATTCCTCTTGTATCCTAAAAAAGTTACATTCTGACTCATGCTATGATTTTCAATAAAAATCTCAAGTTTCTTCTGCAATTTTCCTGTTCCTAAGATATACAAGTGAATATCATAACTATCTTTTAATCTATTTATAATATTCAATAGTCGATCATAGCCTTTTGATGCTTTTAAAGTTCCAACTGCTACAATTTTAAAACTCATATTTGATTTTATTATTTCAGTCGATTCTTTCGCTTTCTCAACAATTTTCTCTGACTCTACTGTGTTATAAAGTACCTTAACTGGTTTTTCGAAATTTAAAATTTTACAAAAATCATTCTTAACAAAATCTGAAACACAAACTGTCTGATCAAACTGACTATAACACCATCTTGCTTCTTTCGAAGACCTAAATGCATATGCTAATTTTCTTATATTATGCTGCTCTACATGTATCCAAGAAATCAATTTTGTCTTTCTATTAGTGCATCCACTTACAATCCTCGCTGTTGGTCCTTCTAAATATGATACTTCGAAATCATAATTCTCTTTGATGTATAATTTATGAAGCTGTTTAGGTGTAAATAGTTTCAAAAAATGACTATTTCCAGGAAATGGTTTTGGAAAAACTACTTGATAATGTATATGTTCAGCTAATGAATCCTCATTTATTCCGCCGCCTAATATTGATAACACTGTTATATCATATTGAGTTTGATCCATATGATTTACGAGATTGATCAAAACCTTTTCAGCCCCACCACCAGCTAGACTGTGAATAACAAATAATATCTTTTGCATTTTTACAGCTCCTCAATTAATACTATTTTATTTATCTAAAATCTATTTATTATAATTTAATCTCATTCGATGTAATTTCATATAAACTGCCTCAGGTATTATAGATAATATTAAATGTCTTATACTTTTGTAAAAAAAGTAACGATATTCCAATCCACGGCAGTTTAGTTTTTTCATTCCATCTAATTCAGTACGAATAATATTCAATCTATTTTTTATAGTTCTTCGACTATATGCATTTCGATCATCTTTCATCATATATAATGATTGTTGGATATTATATCCTTTATAACCTGCAGCATACAATTTATACCAAAGATTAATATCCTCACATCTAAGAAATCTTTCCTCCACTGTATAACCATCAACAGCGATTAACGCTTGTTTTCTTATCATGCAGGGCGCATGACAAAAACAAGGACTATTCTTTAAAAAATCTTTGCGTGATGGTGTTTCAAGAGTTTTCCATTCTCCCCAAATTCCCGTTTCGTCAAAAAAAGACATATGTGTACTAACAAAGGCAAATTCCTTATGCAAATCAAGAAATTCAATTTCTTTCTTAAAGCGATCAGGTAAAGAGATATCATCTCCATCTTGCCTCGCAATGTATTCCCCTTCAGCCATTTTCAAACATTTATTTAACGTCGCATTTAATCCCATATTTCTTTCATTTTTTAACAAAACTACTTTTTCAGGATAATCAATTTGATATTTTTTTGCTATTTCAAACGTATCGTCAGATGATCCGTCATCACACATAATAATCTCCCAATCTGTATATGTTTGATTAAAAATAGACTTCAATGATATATCAAGTGTATTCGAACAATTATATATTCCCATTATAATTGAAATCCTTGGCATTTTTCTTCCCCTTTCTTTTAATCTGATTAGTCATAGACCCCATATAACGTGAACTTGATAATAATAATAAAGTATATAAAAACACACCATAGCTATATAAACAATTTTCACAGATTTATCAGTAAACACTTTTTCTATAATCCATGGAATTAATATATAACTATATAAAGAAAAATAAATTGGAATTCTACCTAAAAATAAACCACTTGTAAATCCACTAAGAATGTAAGAAAGCGCAGATATTAAGCACATATTCGAAGATAAATTTATAACCGGATCATTCGCTTCATCGATATATTTCTTAAAAATCATAGACAATAATGCTGGTATTGAATAAACTAATATACGTTGAATACTAGTTCCTTCTGTATTTAAATATTGTTCTACTTCTCCACTATATTGTGTATTTTCCATAAAGTTCGTAATTAAATCAGTAAATTGATCAACAAATGTAATCGATAAAATGATAACAATAGTTAAAAAAAACGTTTTTTTATTCCAAGCTTTTCCTTGAACAATAAAAATCATTGGCAGCATCAATAATGCCGTTGCATGAATAGTCGATAAAAGCAGTATTATAACAATCAGTGGCACATACTTTTTTTTCAAGATTAATCCAATGCAGGCAAAAAGAATTGCCACAGGAATAAACTGTCGAATACCATTAAATGTCCACTGCAAGTAATCTCCGGACGCAATGAACAAAAACGTGGATACCAAAAAATTTGTTGAATACTTTTTATACGTAATCATTACACAAAGTATACATATAGAAGCTATCAAAAGGAAATAAAGGATCTCTCTACTTCCAATTAAAGATTTCACTATAGCTGTAAAAACTAGAAATCCTCTATCTTTAGTATTTTCATTAAACCCCGAAACTAATTCAGATATAGAAGTCGTTGATTCATTAAATGCACTTAGATAAGCTGATGTATCACCAAAATCTAACATGTTTATAATTCGTGTTCCAGAAAGTATAATCATTGGTATCGTTATTACAAAAAAAGGGAACCAACTATATCGAATTTGCCGTACTCCATCATAATTAGAGTTTTCGCAAAAACCTAAAATCGGAGCAAATACTCCAATTAAGATTAACAATAAAAATAATTGCCAATGAAATATCATTATAGCACCTCAATCACATTAAACTACGATATAAATTACTCATATCGTTCAAAACCGAATTAATTCCATAGTTCTTAATTTTTCTCAAATTATAATCCTTCATTAGTGATATATTATATTCATCACCAAGTAATGCCTCTATCCCCTCTACAAATCCATTTACATCCTTTGGATTTACCAAATATCCACCTTTTCCTTGATCTATTAAGTCAACATTTCCGCGTATATTAGATGCTATAATAGGAAGACCACATGCCATCGCTTCCATCAATGCGACTGGTAACCCCTCCTGTAAAGATGCAAATAAAAACAAATCTGCAGCACTACATAACTTTTGGATATCTTTTCGAAAACCTAAGAAATGAACTTGATTGTCTATTCCTAATTCTTTTACTCTTTTCGTTAATTCCTCTTGTTGCATTCCATCGCCGCAAATAAACAAATGAAAATGTGGATTATTTAATCTTGACACAGCTTCAATTAGGATAATATGGTTCTTTCTTTTAATTAGCTGGGCAACTGAAATTGCAAATATATCTTGCTCTTCTAAGTTCAAACTATTTCGCACAACCGATTTTTCTGATTTAGAAATTTGTATAAATTTATCCAAATCCAAACCAACTCCGTTCACAAATTCAACTTGTTTTGCATGCAATTTTTTTGCTCTCAAAAAATCCTCTTGATTCATTGTAATCAACAAATCTGTCCTAAAAGACAATAACCATTCAATAGGAAAGTACAAACCCCAATTTAGCAAAGGTGCCCCCGAATAAAAATGAAATCCGTGAACTGTATATACAATCTTTGTTCCTCTTTTCTGCGTTTTCTTAGAAACGAGACGAGTTATCACACTTCCCATTGGTGTATGACAATGAATAATATCATAATGATTCGCATTAATTATTTTCCGTAGTTGCTTTAAAACGAGAATATTAGAAATTTTAAAAGGATTTCTTTCGAATGGTAGATCAAAAAAACTATCGCAATATGGAATGATACAGTCTTCCTTATTCTCATAGTCATTATTTGCTGCCACATCTACTTGCCAGCCTTGATCATGAAACCATTTAATATAAGGTTTGTGAAACATATTAATATGTAAACGAACAACAGTTGCAACAAATAATACTTTTTTCAATTTATTCCAACTCCTTTTTCTGAAACTAGAATTATAATCTTTTCGCCTCTAATTTTTTGTCTTCATCGGCTGCGCACCTTCTACGACGCCATCCTGTCTAAGCACAGAAAAGAATGTGCCGACAAAGCAGCGAATGTCAAACAACAGGCTCATCCTCCTGCGATATTCCCCATCCAGTTTTGCTTTGACGCTGATCTCCAGTTCATCTCTACCGTTGATCTGCGCCCAGCCGCTCATTCCCGGGCGAATCTCATTAGCGTGATAGCGATCGCGCTCTTCAATCAGATCATACTGATTCCAAAGCGCAGGTCTAGGACCGATAAATGACATGTCGCCCTTGATGATATTGAGCAGCTGCGGAAGTTCATCAAGACTCGTTTTCCGAAGAAACTTTCCAACTCTTGTAATGAACACATCTGGATGCTGAAGCAGATGCGTTGGCATGTCTTTCGGCGCATCCGTCCGCATGGTTCGAAACTTCAGAATACTAAAATAAGTCTTATCTCTTCCTAATCGCTTTTGCCTGAAAAATACCGGACCGCTGGAATCAAGCTTGATCATGATCATGAGGATCAGAAATACCGGTGAAAGGATCACCAGGATCACGATGCCTAAGACCAGATCGATGACTCGTTTCGCATACCGCTCGTACAGCACAATACCCAACCCCTTTTTGATGGTCTTTCAGGGAATCATCACATAAAATGATGACAATTCTTCCAAAAACCAATAATAAATATACATCGAAAAAGACCTTTTGTCCACTTACTAACCAGTTTTTATACATAACTTGCAGGATGTAAAATCTGTATCATTCCATTTTCTTACATTTCGAATGATATACAACAAAAGTGCTTATTTCGTCATCGTTTTGTAAGTATTTTTGATTAAAAAGATAAGCGAAAAGAAAATTTAACCATACCTAATCTGCAGAGGATCACTTCTGTTGAAGCGTGATATTCTTCAACCGGTCAGCGGAGTCGAAAAAGATATTGAGGACCTCATCTCCTTCTTCTAACCTCAGGATTCATTATTAAATCAACATATCTTTTTCTATATCTAATTCTTTCGAAATTTCATCAAGCAGATCAAAGATATGTTCCTGTCTTTCCCTTGGTGATGGATGATCGGCAGAGAAACAGCTTTGCCTGTCAGTGCGTCATATTCATCCGATAGATCAAAAAACTCAAACAATATGACTGGAGACAGATATATGTTCTCATCAAAAGTCCTGATTTCTGGCATATCGCCTGTTTTCTGCGCTGTGATCAGATGTTATATCTCGTATCCGACATAAAGGTTCATGCGGACCAAAAGCAATCCATTGCCAGATTCGGCACATTTCGAGGAAGCGTGATCATTTCCAGACATCTTACAGATTGCGGACGCCGGTCGTTCGTTCCTTGCCCTGTATTTGCAAAAGGTCAAGGGGCTGTTTACGCGCCTTTTCGTATTTTGCTCACGATGATCATATGCATGAGAAAACACGGTCAGAAAATAAGGCAGCGCCGTGTACATCAGCAGCTCGTCCACGAAGATCACCTTGTCATTCTCTGCTTTTATGGCAGAGACATTCATCTGCCTGGCATATAACGAGATGTATTCCATATCTAGTTCAATATTTGTCATAGCCAAGCCTCATCTCTTTGACCCTCTCTTGACTGAAACAGCGCATGGTAAAGGGCAGAGACCTTATTGTTCGTCATGATCTCTCTGCTCTTCTCCGTTCCATGCAGAAAGCAGCATCCGGGCAGAAACATTAACCAGCTGATCCACCTGCTGGTCTGTCAATGAACGATCTGCTTTCACTGTGAATTTCTGATCATCGCATACCACCTCAAACCGAGTCGAACACTCATCCGGTTCCTTTTTGACGACCAGCAAGACGATCCTGGAGATGACTTGCTTAGCTGCATCATATGCCGCGTCATATCCCAGATTCCGAGCCAGCTCGATCAGGATCAACACGACTTCCAACGGTAAGTAACCGCTTGTTTCCGCTGAGCAAAATGGATCTCGTCATCATGCGAATACAGAACACTTCATCGCTCATCCCTCCTGTTTCTATCGCATGTTTCAATCAGAGGCCGTAAATATTCTGGCATGCTCTTTGTTCTTAAGGCAACACAGATGCTGAAAAAGTGCAACGTCATCATCGTTTTGCGCACAGTTCCTGCCCCTCCCGCCATTTCCTTTATCCGTCAGATCAGCGCTCATCCCTGATTCTCCCAAAGAAAAAGGACCAGCACGCTGATCCTACTTCTTCTTGCCATAACCGTAGCCATACCCATAGCCGCCATATCCATAACCGTACCCGTAACCATATCCGTACGGATGATCGTCCGGGGAGAAGATGGAAGGCTTGACCTGGTTGAGGATGACGCCGGTGATGTTTGGCACATAATCATTGAATTCCTCCAGGCTGTCCTGCACATCGTAGATGTTGGCATAATCCTGGCGGATGACGACGAGCGCACTGTCGCTCACCTGTCCGATGAGGAGGGCATCTCCCATCATATAGAGCGGCGGCGCATCGAGGATGACGTAATCATACTCCTCCTTCAGCGTAGCGATCAACTTGCGGAAACGTTCGCCAGAAAGCAGTTCGGCAGCGTCTTCGCCAGAGCTCGTGCCATAGGTGATATCGAGCTTGAACTCTTCATAGTGCGTGATGATCTCACGGATCGGATATTTTCCACGCAGATAATCGACGATCGTGCCCTGGCTGCCATCGCTCTGGATCGCCTGGACGATCGAAGGGTTGCGCAGGTCAAGGTCGACCAGGATGACCTTATAGCCCTTATCCGCAAGGCTGAGCGCCAGATTGGTCGAAATGGTCGATTTTCCCTCATCCGGCATCGTGCTCGTCACCATGAACGTATTGTATCTATTCTTACGCTTCTCCTGCTCCAGCTTCATGCGCGCTTCATGGAAAGCGTGACGGAAACCGTACTGGATCCGCGGATTGTTCAACAACAGCACATCATCGCGCTTGTGTTTCTTCCGGCCGCCCACAAAGGGGATGCGCGCCGTGACATTCAGATGCAGCACATGCTTCACATCATCCCCGCTGAGCACCTTGCGGCGCATGAGCGTAAGGGCAAGCGCCACGATGAAGCTGGCCGCCACGCCATAGACCGCGCCCTTGATGGCACTGCGCAGATAGTCCGGATACGCATCCGGCCCTTCAGCCAGCAGCGGCTG
>ERZ827520.1684-NODE-1684-length-24107-cov-2.834193_pt1 | contig 24107 bp, 15 predicted proteins | sample MGYA00519581_ERZ827520 | MGnify/ENA primary metagenome ERZ827520 (study PRJEB31778, sample SAMEA3449339) | human gut metagenome | biome: human gut; feature: human-associated habitat; material: faeces | place: United Kingdom | collected 2010/2012 ...
ATATTGGAATTGTAGTCGCTGACTTCCTGATCCTGATTGAAGGTGGGGAACAGGTTGCGGGCGGGATATCCCATCCCGGTCAGGATGTCGTTGTACGGGAACACAGGCGCGGCGGGATCGGAGTGCGGGGCGCCGGCGATCTCGTACAGGGCAACCATGCCATCCTCATCCACGTTGCTCTCGCCGGGACGGAAGCCGGCATTGTAGTCCATCTGGGAGGTGACGTAGATCACGGGCACACCCAGATTCTTGCCCACATAGTAGCTTTCGGTGTTTTTGGCCACCGCGGTGGTATCGGACTGGTTGATCTTGTTGGCGGGGTAGGTGCCCACGACGTTCATAAAGCCGTCGTAGGGCAGATCTTCACCCTTCTCCTTCAGGAAGTCCATGAAGCGGAAGTATTCGTTCATCACGAAGCCGCTCTGGCTCTGGCCGTAAAGGTAGACGCCCTCCACGGACTTACCTGTGCCAAACATGTCGTTGGCATTTTCCTGAATGGCATAGCCCGTCTGGCTGAGGATGTCCCATACCAAACCAATATCGGTGTAGGGGAGCTCGCCGGCGGTGACCCAGAACTTCTCGTAGGCCGCTTCGGCAGTCTGACCGTTGGCCTTGTCGATCTTATAACTGGTATACAGCCAGGAGTTGGGGCTCGCCCAGCTCAGGGCGTTGTAACGGTCGTCAAACCTCTGCAGCGCGGCGACGCACACGGGCTTGGAGGTAATGCCCACATAGGCGGCTCCCTCCTCCATGATCATACCGTAGGCCCTGCGCCACAGGGACTCGTTGTCGTACTTGTCGCTGGCGTTCAGAATGTCCACGTAGACCTTGCCGTTGAAGTCCTCGGGATTTTCGGGGGTCCGGACCAGGATGCGGTTGGTGTACGGCAGACCAGCCTCACGGACCATCAGGCGGTTGTCGGAGGCAATGTCGTACAGGTTGGCGGAGCCGGAGACAAAGTATTCTTTTTCGGTGTATTTTTCGGAGAGAACGTCACTTTCACCGCTCTTGTTCACGTACTGGATGGTGCCGTCGTCATTCAGCTGGAGAGAGGGCACCCAGACGGGAGCCTTTTCATTCCATTCAGAATCCCTCTGGCCCACGCTCATGGCGGTGGAGTTAAAGATCTCGTCGCTGGACACGTCCTGCCACTCGATTTCCAGACTGTCGATGTCGGTCTGACCGTCCAGGATCACATCGTCCTGCTGACCAAAGGCAGAGGTGCCTTCGCTCCAGGCGATGAGCTTGTCATAGTCGGCCTGCGTGATGTAGCGGCCCTCCAGCGCCGCGTCGGCGCTGGCCTTGAATTCCGCCACATAGTCGGCATACTTCTCGGCCTGGGTGGCACCTTCATAGCGCGCGTCCAACTGTTCCTGGGTGAAGTGGATCATGCTGCCCTCGGTGGAGTACGCGCTGTCATTGATACAGCCAAAATACGTGGCCAGGGGGGCGTCGATCTTGGGGCTGCGCAGCCCGCCCAGTGCGTTGCCGTACGCGTCGCGAGCAACCGCCTTGCCGTTGTCTGCGTCAGCCTGCAGCCAATGGTTGTCGGCCGAAGGAGCCGCGATGCCGTTGCGCGCCCAGTTGTCCAGGTTGACCAGGGCAGCCGTCACAAATTCATTCAGGTGCAGATCGCCCTCCACATGGTTGCCTTTGTAAGACTTGATGTCTCGGGAGGTGCCGTTGGCCTTGGCCTTGGCGATCTCAAAGTTGTTGGGGAGAATGGCCGCAGTCGGGTCGGCATGGGGCGCGCCGGCCGCTTCGTAGAGGCGGAACTTCCAGTCCTCCTCGCTCTTGTCCTCCTGCAGGGGGTAATAGTTGGACGACAGACGCATTTTGGCTTCACCCTCACCCATGAGCACCAGGTAGGGCTCCTCGGTCTTCGGCAAGCCCACATTTTCCATTTTTACACCATTGGACAGGGTCGTCGGAGTGGAGCCGACTGCGTTGAAATAGCCGTCATAGATGTCTTTTCCATCCAGGACATTGTTGATGTAGGGATAGAATGCCATCAAATAGGTCTGGAGATAGAAGCCGGACTGGCTCTGCCCCACCAGGTAGGTACGGCCGTTGTCCTTTATCTTTTGGCCCAACTCGGTGCCAAAGATGTCCTCGGGCCGTTCCTTCAGTACGGTGCCCAGTTGAGAGAGCATATCCCAGAACAGGCCGTTCTCGGCGGACTCCGGGTCGTTGTTGTCCACCAGCCAGTCAATAGCGGCGTACCGCTCAGGATCGAAGTCCTTCAGCGCCTGGGCGGTGGTGGTCTTGGATGTGATGCCGATGTAGATGTCGCCGTTGGCCATGAAGTGCTCGTAGCTGCGGCGGAAGATATCCTCCAGGTCATAGCCGGCGGAGGCATTCAGGATATCCACATAGATATTCCCGGAAAACTTTTCCGCATCTTCAGGGTAATGGATCAGCAGGCGGGTGGTATAATCCACGTCCGCAGTCTTGATGACCGGCACGTTGGTCCCCTTGTCAGACAAGCCATATACGTTGGCCTTGCCCGACATGAAGAACTCCATCTCGCCAAAGCCATACTGCTTGGCCAGTTGGTCGATGTCGCCCACGGAGCAGTACATGGAGCTGAAGGGATGGCTGCCCACCGCTTCGCCGTTCTTGTGGTTGGTCGTGCACTCATACGGGACGTTTACGAGCTTAAAGCCATCGGTTTCCGCAATCGCGGTGATGGACTTCTGAATCGCCGCAGCGTCCGGGCTGGTCTGGTCTGCGTCGCCGTCAGCCTTGTACCAGCCGTCGTCGGCGACGTATTCGCCAATCGTGACCTCAGTTTTTTCGCTCTCCTCACTGGCCTGGTAATAGAGTGTGCCGTCCTCGCCGCGGCTGTACTTGGAGAAGAAGTCGTTCCAGATGGCCTCGCTCTCTTCCTGAAGGTAGACATGCGGCGTATTCTTTACCTCGGTAAACTTGACCAGCGGCACGTTGTCGTTATTGGCAAAGGTGCGGGTGACAAAAGCGTCGTCGTACTGCTTGCTGGTGCTCATCTGAGCTTCGTTGGTGCCGTTCTGCTGGTTCCATCCCTGAAGCGCCTTGACGGTCGCGCCGCCTTCCACCAGGGTGGGATCCCCGGCGGAGTCGTACTCGCCCAGGAAGGACCAGGTGGGCAGCATGGTACCGGACGCAATCCCGTCCATCGGCGCCGACATATAGCCCACGGGGGCGATGGCGGCAAAACGGTCGGCAAACTTGGAGCCCATGGCCCAGGTCATCAGGCTGCCGTTGGAATGGCCGGTGGCGTAGACGCGGCTGGTGTCAATGCTGTATTCCTCCTCCAGCTTATCCAGCAGGGTGTCAAGGAACTTCAGATCCGTATCTTTGTCCACACCCGCGCCGGCCAGAGCGGAAAAGGGACCCGCAAGCCACATGGCGGTGGGGATGTTGCCCATCATATCAGCCGGTCGGACCAGGCCCTGGGCAAAGACCACGATAAAGCCGTTCTCCTCGGCCACGTCGTACCAGCGGGACTCCTCGGCGATGGCGTACATGGAGGCGGTATAGCCGTGCATCACCAGTACCAGGGGCACCTCGGCTTCGCCGGTATAGGTGGAGGGCACATAGGTCATCCAGCGGCGGATTTCGCCGTTCACTTCCTCCTCGTGAATGGTAAAGCCCGTCTCGGTAAAGTCCTGGGCCTTGGACACACGGCCGGGAAGCTGCATGGCCATAAAGCGCTTATAGGTCCCCAGGAACTGATTCCAGATGGTCTTGGGGGTCTGAGCCTCGGTGCTGACCCAAATCTCCGCATCGGAGCCCTCCCGGCCCGAAACATAGACCTCACCGGCATAAGGGTTAGCCGTGCCGGCCGCAGCTTGGGCGGCGGTCACATAGTAGTTTAGTACCGTTTTGTTTTCCGTGTCTGCAGCCGAGTTGATCAACCAGACAGGCGTATCCACCGTCTTGGCTGCGATGGCCAATTCCTCAACGCCCCTTCTGCTGTCGCCGGGGAAGGGCAGGACATACTGCTCGCCCAAGACAGCCAGGGAGTCGGCGGGGACCTCTGCGGCATCCACGGCGCAGATGGAGCTGAAATCGCTGGCCCAGCGCGCGCCAAAGAGCAGAGCGGCTGCGCCGCCCTCTTCGTAGCCCACCAGTGCGGTGTGGGACTTATCCATGGAGAAGGCGCCCTTCAGGTTTGTGCCCTTTTTACGCATGGTCTGGTAGAGCTGGTCCAGGAGGGCTGCATCGTCCCGACCGTCCGCACTGAGGGACAGGTTCCAGTTCTCTCCGTCCTGGGGCCCCAAAAAGGCCACGGCGATTTTGTTTTCATCCGCCACAGCCCGCCAGGCAAGGCCCGTTTTGGTACCGGAGAAACTCTTGGCGGTTGTGTTGTCCGGGGTCAACACGATGACGGCGGGCGCCCAGGGGTCCATCCCCCGGGGGAGATAGTAGGTAGCCACGCCGGACGTGTTCTCGTCCACCGTGATGGGGATATTGTGGAACAGGCCGACATTCACCCCGGCGTAGGGATTCTTGGGGTCGTACTCGTTGGTATGGCCCGTCTCCTTCACGCTGGAGCTGCCGCCGCTTCCGCCGCTGCTGCTGCCGCTGTTGCTGCCGCTGCTGTCGCCGCTCTGGGACGGATACGCTTTTCCTTCCACTGTGGCAGTCAGCCCGTCAGCCAGACTGACATTTTCGGGCATAGTCTCAATCACAGCGCCGGACGCCTCAATTTCCACGGAGCCCGCCTTGCATTCGCCCAGCACGGAAACATTTTTGCCCGTGATTACAATCCGATCCACAGAGCAGTCCTTGGACAGCGTCACCACGGCGTTGTCGGCTTTTATATAAAGCGTAGCGAAAGAACTGCCGGTCGCGGTAAAACCGCCGCCCAGAACAAGGGTATCGCCTTGGACCGTCACGTTCCCGAGGGTTGCCGGTTTGCCGACGCCCTGACTCAGGTACAGCCAGCCGCTTACCACGGCATTTGAAAATTCCACGCCGCCAGTGTTGACCAACGCGTTGCCCTTAACATCGCCGCTGGCATCCTCCTGGACCAGCCGCGCCACGGCATTATCCAGCACCGTCACAGCTTCCGCGCGGGTCGCGTTGGCTTGCGGGTCAAAAAGCCCGTTGTCCTTACCGTTCATCAGGCCGGCGTCCACCACAGCCCCCACCGACTCAGCCGCCCAGTCGGAAACTTTGTTTCCGTCGGTAAAGCGGGAGAGCGCCGCGCTTTTCTTTTGGTCCAGACAGAACGCGCGGGCAATGGTCACAGCCATGGCCTCACGGGTGATAAACGCATTGGGATGGATGTTCTTATTCTCATCGCCAATGGTCAGGCCAAGCGTCACCGCACGGGACAGGTCCTTTGCGTACCATGCAGTGGGATCTACATCAGGGAATCCACTGAGGTCTGCCGTTCCCTCGCCTCCCAACGCCCGGCCCAAAATGGCGAAAAACTCCACCCTGGTCAGCTGCTGATTTGGGGCAAAGTGCTGTGCGTCTACCCCGTTGACAATTCCGAGTCGGTTCCAGCGGAGCACCTGGTCCTCCGCCCAGTGACCCTCCGTATCCAGGAAGGCCGCAGTGTCAGATGCTGCCGGATAAGCCTGCTGGGGTTGCTCCGGTTCTACCGCCAGGACCGCCGCCCCGGCAAACGTACTCAGAACCAGAGATGCGGTCACCGTCAAAGCTGCCATTCGCTGAAATAGAGATTTCCTTCTTCCATACACTGTCGTTGTCTTTCGTGCCATTTTTTGAATACCTCCTCTTTCAACTCATAGGAACCAATTCTCACTTCTATCCTTTTTGTGGGTGGTCCATAGGTTGAGTATAAGTTACAGTCAAACGGACGGCTCTTATCTTGCCATTTCAACCATGCCCCTTTCAGGTTGATTTTGTTCTGGCGCTTTACACCCTTTGGGGATCGTGATGTTACTGCTTTTCGTGGTATATGCAGTGTACCCCCTTATGCTCCATCATCCCTCCCAAGCATTGCTTGTTGCATCGGATACAGTACCGGATCTTGCTCGTTTCTCCGGCTGCAACTTTATTTACCCATTGGGAATCAGCCACCAACTGCCGGCTCATGGCAGCGCATTGGATACGCCCTTCCTTTAGCTGCTGTTCCACAAATTCCGGATGAACCATGCCTCCCACTCCGCAAATCGGCAGCGATGTAAACTGGCGCACCTGATCACAGAACTTCAGGAAGCAGCCTTCCTCCGAAAAATACGGATGCTTTGCGCTGGGGATCGTATCCTGCAGGTCGGAATGATTTGCCAGAGCCACATGAAAGCTGGTAACACCCGCCTTTTCCAAAAGTGGTACAAAGACCTCCAGCTCTTCCTCCAGTACGCCGGCGTTGCCGTAATGGGGATTCTCCTGACGGACTGCCAGCTTATAATCAATGGGGTAATCCGGCAGCTTGGCGCGGATGGCGGAAACCGCTTCTACGGCAAATCGAGCCCTCCTTTCCGCGCTTCCGCCGTAGGCGTCTGTACGATGGTTGAAGCTGGCGGAGCTAAAGCTTCCGCACATCCGATCTCCATGCACCTGCACCATATCAAATCCGGCCTTTTGGGCCAGTACGGCTGCATCGCCGAACGCCGCGGTAATTTTTTTGATTTTATGAACGCTCAATTTTGATATGTAAGGTGCGACCTGTGCATTGAGTCGTGAGCGGAGTTCCTGCGGCGTAATTTTTTTGCTGAGAATACCCGGGATATATCGGAGCATGCTCTTTAAGTCGGAGTCGGACTGGTGAAGCTGGGCGCAGATCAGGCAGGCGTGTCTGTGCGCGATCCCAGCCAGTTTTTGATAGTGTGCAAATCCCTTCTTGCTGTAAAGGCTGTATCCAAAGCGGGCGGGCAGCCCCGGAACATCTCCCAGGATGGTCATGGCGCATCCCCCCGCCGCAATCTCTTCGATCCTCTTAAAATATTCCTCCTCTGCGAGCCCCATGGACGTTGGCGCAAAGATAATACGGTTTTTCAGTCTTACATGCCCCAATTCAATGGGGCTGAGCAACGTTTCAAACATAACATTCGTCTCCCTTTGCTCGGCAAATTCATGTCTCGGACCTTACTTTACGATCCACCTGCCAAAAACAGCGGTCGGAAATCTTCTGCTTGTCTTTGATCACGCGCAGGCCTCCTTCTGCCGCCATATTCCGGTGCGTATCCGCATCCGTTGACTGCCGCTCCTTCGGCCGCGCTCCTTTCACTACAAAGTTATTCCTTGTACATCGAAATGGAGCTCTGAAAAACAACCTCGCTTTTCACAAAAATCGTTGTGTCCCCCGTCGGTTGATTGCGAAAGATGTGTTTGAATAGGTACTCTGCCGCCAGCCAGCCCTGCTGATACGGATTTTTAAACATCAGGTTTTGAAAAACGCCTCTTTTTAGGTTTTCGATGTTTTCCCCAAACACATCGCTTCCAATAGCCGGAATCCGGCCCGCCAAGCCCGTGTCCACCAGTGCGCGAGCAAGCTGTACGCTGCCCCGCGCTGTAACGCTGCAGCAGCCGGTGATGCCACGGTCCTTCTCAAACCGCTCCACCAGCCGCCGGTAAAGCCGGTCCATATCATTGCCGTAGTGCAGTGCGTAAATTTCCCGATTGGCATCATGCTCCTCCAGATAATCGTTTAGCCCCCGGGTAGAATCGGCATTCGCCGGCGTGCTTTTCTCTCCCGCGCAAACCAAGATGGGGCCGCCGCGCGGAGTACGCCCCAGCAGGATTTCTCCCATGATGCGGCCCAGCAAATAGTTCTCTGCCTGTATGCAGCAAATCCGGCCCACCTCAGGGGTATCGCTGTTTACCAATACGATGGATACGCCCTGGTCACTCAGATCCCTCAGCGCCCGCCCGGCCTCCGGCTCTATGTCGCCCAGCACGATCAGCCCCGAAAGCTTTCTCTCCCCCCGCGCGCGCCCAACGGCCTCAAGAGGCACCGAAACCGAATCCTGGTTGACATAGGGCAGCTCCACCAGTTCAATGTTAAAGTCTTTTGCATCCCTGCAGTAAGCCCGAACCCCACGCCAGATTGGCTCATAGTAGAGAAGATTGTCCTGCGTAAGCGCCGGCAAAATTGCCGCTATTCGAGTTACGCCGCGCTTTAGCGAGGATGCCGCGGAGTTGCACTGATAATTTAGCTCTTTTGCCGTCTGCAGCACACGTCTGCGCGTCTCCTCCTTGGGACCGGCCTTTCCGGCCAACGCCAAATGCACCGTCGCTATAGACAGCCCCGTCTGGGTTGCAATATCCTTGATCGTAATCCTTTTACTTGCGTTGTCCATGCTGTCCTCGTTTTAAAACGTTTTAATTCATATTGTGATATTCTTTGCCTTAAATTTGAAAAAAAGGTCACATTTATTCCAGATTTGTAAGTAACCTTAGTGTAACATAGTTATGCCTCATTCGTCCACTAGTGTACTAGTAAAATTTACACATCACTTTTTGTGCACTTATCCAAATTTTAATTTTTTATATTGCTGTAATCGTGCATTTTCCCTTTTTTTGACTTTTCGGTTTATAAAAGGAGCCGGATAGAAGAGAAATCTCTTCTATCCGGCTCCTTTTATGCGTCAAGGGTGGTTATCGAAAATAGTCTGGGTATTTTTCCCGGATGGCCTTGGCGTCAATCTTATATCGGCTCAGGTGCAATTCCATCAGACTCGTGGCGGCAGCGGCATCCTTTCGGGCGATGGCGTTCACCAAATTTTCATGGTCTTGGACAATCTTCAGGTTTTTCACCGCGCTCAGCGCCATACTGCGGACCCGGTCAAAATGAATGGAAATATTATCCATCAAGGCATAGACCTGGTCCTTGCGGGCAATTTCAAAAATCAAAGCATGGAACTGATTGTCCAGGTCCATCAGCGCCTCAGGGTAGTAGTTCTCCAAATAAAAATTTTGCAGCCGCACGTTTTCCTGCAGACGTCGGATATCCTCCGGCGTAGCCATTTCACAGTCCAGCTCCACCACCGCACACTCCAGCACCTTACGCATGAAGCGAGACTCCTCCACCAGGTCGTAGTCGATGAGAGCCACCGCACTCCCCTTCTGGGGATAGATCTCCACGATCTTCACCTTGGATAATTCGATCAGTGCCTCCCGCACCGGGGTGCGGGACAGCCCCATCGCCGCGGCCAGTTCATTTTCACTGACCATGCTGCCTGGGGCCAGCTCCAGGTGGATGATGTTGTCTTTGATGGTACGCAAGGCATAATCCCGCCCGGTCTCTCTGGGTTGCCGCTGAGTCAAGCGCATACTGCCGTCGCCTCCTGTATTCTTTTTTAGCATACAGGACCAAAGCTCGCCCGTCAAGAGCTCGTATACTAGCTTTTCAGATATTTTTTTAAAGTTTCCCGTACGGCACCGGGCCCAGACAGCATCTCGCGGACCATGCCTTCGATTCTTTTCCCCAGTCCCAGCGCCGTAAGATCGCAGCCGAACAGCACCGGATTGGAGAGGACAGGCCCGAGCCGGTCCCCCAGACTGGCAGGGTCACCCAACGTCACCCCGGCCAACTGAGTCTGAAGGGCATCCAGCATGGGATCGCTGCTGCACTCCATGGCCCTGCCCTGGTCGTCCACCCCCAGCAGATAGCGCAGCCAGCCGGCAATCGCCAGGGGGATAAAGGTAAGGTGGGTTACCTCCAGATCCTGCCTCCGGGCATAGGCCTTAATGGTCTCGCCAAAGCGGATGGGCACCTTCTGGCTGGTGTCGGTGGCGATACGCTGGGGGGTGTCCGGGATAAAGGGATTGGGCAGCCGCTGCTCCAACACCTCTTGCAGGAAGGCGCGAGGATTGAGGATTCTGGGGTCCACTACCACGGGCATCCCCTCGTCGTAGCCGATGTGCTCAACCAAAGCCTTAAGCTCCGGGTCCCGCATTTCGGCGGCGATGCTGTCGTAACCCAGCAGGCAGCCGTAGACGGCCAGAGCGGTGTGCAAGGGGTTGAGGCAGGTGGTCACCTTCATGCGCTCGGTATCGTTGACGGTCTGTCGGTCGGTTAGATAGACCCCCGCCCGTTCCAACGGCGGGCGGCCATTGGGTAAGCGGTCCTCCACCACCAGGTACTGGGGGACCTCGGCGTTGACGAAGGGGGCAATATACGTGTTCTTGGCGGTGACAACGGGGGCCATGCCCTCGATTCCCGCGGCGGTCAGCGCCTCCTCCACCACCCTGGCGGGGCGGGGCGTGATTTTGTCAATCATGGACCAGGGGAACGAGACCCGGGTCTCGTCGGATACCCAGGCCACAAAGCCTTCATCCACATACTCCCGTTTCCGCCACTGCTCCGCCACGGTCAGGATGCCGGCGCGGAGCTTCTCCCCGTTGTGGGAGCAGTTGTCCATGCTGACCATGGCGACAGGGGCGGCACCGGCACGGTAACGCTCCAGCAGCAGGGCGCACACCAGGCACATGGCGTGGGAGCAGCGGGAGGGGCCGTCCGCGAAGTCGGCCTCCACGGCGGGAAGGAACCGCCCGGCCAGGTCAGCCAGGGCATAGCCCTTTTCCGTAATGGTAAAGCTCACCATCTGAAGGGATGGGGCGCGGAAAATAGTCCGCAGCTTCTCCAGATCCTGCGGATAAGCCCGCCCGGCGCGAAGTCCCTCCGCGATGGAGGCCACTACCTCCCGCTCCATGGAACCGTCGGGCTTCAGGCTGACCATCAGGGTCATCGAGTCGTGGGGGGCATAAATTTGGTCCATGATGTCAAAGTCAAAGGTATCGGCGGCAATGATGCCGCCCTTGACCAGCCCCTGCTCCAGCAGAGGTTGCTGCAGCCGGGCAATGAAGCCGCGAAAAATGTTGCCGGCGCCAAAGTGGACCCAGGTGGGATGCTCCTCCGTCTCGGCACGCATGGCCTTCCAGTCAAAGGATGGCAGCCGGACTCCGGCCTCCTCCCAGGCGCGCCGGTCCTGAATGCCGGCGTAGCTCAATTTCATATTCGTGCCTCCCTTACTTTGTGGACATCCGGTCAATCGCCTCCCAGAGGCCGTTGAGGTAGGTGGCGCCCAAGGCCCGGTCATAGAGGCCGTAGCCGGGGCGGCCGGACTCGTTCCAGATCATGCGGCCGTGATCGGGCCGGATATAGGTGTCCGGGCAGGTGTCATAGATGGCCTTCATAATGGCGAACATGTCCAGATCTCCGGAAGAGGACAAGTGGGCTGCCTCCCGGAAGCGGTGATGACCCAGGTACTTCACGTTCCGGACGTGCAGACAGCCGATGCGGCCCCTCTCACCGAAGTGGCGGATGATGGCCGGAATATCATTGTCCGGGTTAGAGCCCAGGGACCCGGTGCACAGGCAGATGGCGTTGGAGGGGGAGTCGTGGAGCGCCACGATCTGGTCAAAGTCCGCCTGGCTGTGGGCGATGCGGGGCAGGCCGAAGATGGGCCAGGCCGGGTCGTCGGGATGGCAGGCCATAACTACGCCGCATTCCTCGCAGGTGGGAAGGATGGCATCCAGGAAATACTTAAAGTTGGCTCGCAGATCATCGGGGGTAATGAACTTATACCGCTCCAGAGTGGTCTCCAGCTCAGCCAGCCGCTCCGGCTCCCAACCGGGCAGAGAAAAGCCGTTGCAGTTGTCAATGGTATTGCGGACCAGGTCCACGGGCGTCATGGTTCCCAGTTCCTTCTCATCAAAATACAGGCTGTTGGAGCCGTCCTCAGGAATGAGGCGGGCCAAATCGGTGCGCAGCCAGTCAAAGACCGGCATAAAATTGTAGACAACGACCTTCACTCCGTATTTGGCCAGATTGCGGATGGTGGTCTTGTAGCCCTCGATGTAGGCATCCCGGCTGGGCAGCCCCATCTTGATGTCCTCGTGGACGTTGACTGATTCGATGACCTCGCACTCCAGGCCCGCGGCGTGGACCTCATCAATGTAGGCCCGAATCTCTGGTTCCGTCCACACCTCACCGGCAGCCTTGTAGTCGAGTAAACCCATGATCCCGGTCATACCGGGAATTTGTTTGATCTGGCTCAGGGTGATGCTGTCGCTCTGAGAGCCGTACCAGCGGAATGTCATTTTCATATGGTAATACTCCTATGAGTCAAAACTTATTTCCCAAACAGGTTGGGCAGCAGCATGCTGATCTGGGGCACGTAAGAAACCAGCAGCAGGGTAATAATCATACACAGATAGAAGGGCAGGGTGGCTTTAACCACCTTTTCCATGGGTTGCTTGGACACGGCAGATCCAATAAACAGCACGGCGCCCACAGGGGGAGTCAGCAGGCCGATGCCGCAGTTCAGTACCACCATGATACCAAACTGAATGGGGTCCAGACCGCAGTACTGGGTAGCGATGGGCAGCAGGATGGGGGTGGCGATCAGGATAATGGGAGCCATGTCCATGATGCAGCCCAGCACCAGCAGGATTAAGTTGAGCATAAGGGTCAGGACAATTGGGTTGTCGGTGAGTCCCACCACGGCGCCAGCCACCAGATCGGGCACGTGCAGGGTAGTCAGGCAGTAGCCGAAGACGCTGGAGGTGGAGATCAGGATCAGCACGATGCCCAGAGTATCCACGCAGTTGCCCAACTCGCGCCATACCCCCTTCCAGTCCAGACCCTTATAAACGAAGACGGAGACGAACAAGGAATAGATGACGGCGATGGCGGCGGATTCAGTGGCGGTGAAGACACCAGCCACCACGCCGATGACGACGATGACCACCGCAGCCAAAGCCCAAATCGAAGTGCCAATCTGTTTGATGAAGTTAATTATGCTAAACTTATCACCCTTGGGGTAGTTGCGCTTGGCGGAGATAATATAGGAACCCACCATTAGACTGACTGCCAGCAGGGCGCCGGGCAGATAGCCGGCCAAAAACAGACTGCCAACCGAGATACCGCCGGCCGTGGTTGCATAGATAACCATGTTATGGCTGGGGGGCACCAGCAGGCCCTCGCAGGAGGAGGTGATCGTGACAGCGGTGGAGAAGTCCGCGTCATACCCCTGGTCCACCATCATGGGGATCATAATCGAACCGATCGAGGCTGTGTCGGCAGCGGCGGACCCGGAAATGCCGCCGAAAAAGTAGGAGGCCACGATATTGACCATGGCCAGGCCGCCCCGCATCCAACCCACGCAGGCGTTGGCTAGGGCAATCAGCTTTTCCGAAATGCCCCCGGAGCCCATAAGCACGCCCATGGTAATGAAGAATGGCACCGCCATCAGAGAGAAGGAACTGATGCCCTTGACCATCTGACGGCAGAGGGTGACCAAGTCCTGACCCTGAGCCAGCAGGCACAGCACAGAGGACAGGGCAACGGCATAGGCGATGGGAAAGCGCAGGAGGATCATGACCAGAAAGCTAATCAGCAGCACCGCAATCGCTAAGGTCTGAGTATCCATTATGCATCCACCCCCTCTTTCACGAAGAATGCTTTGATGTGGTTATAGATGGCTTCCAGTTCAAAAATGACCATGGCTACACCGGCCAGAGGCACGGGGAAGTACATCCAAAAGCGGGACAGCCAGGGCATAGACACATAGGTGCCGCGACCGCCCAGGGTGGAGGTGTACCGCCAGCCCACCACAATCATGATGACGGCCAGGATGCAAACGGCAACGTCCGCCAGGATGTCAAGAAACTTCAGCAGGCCCTTGGGCAGAAAGCCGTCCAGAGCGGTCATGCGGATGTGGCTCCCCCGGCGGATGGCCAGCGCGGCGGAAAGGACGGCCATATAGCTCATGAGGGTCAGCACGACCTCCTCGCTCCAGGAGGGGTCCGGGATGAACGGGATATAGCGGCCGGCCACGGCCATGGAGGTAATCAGGATGTCGGCTACCAGCAAGATCTTACACAGGACTAAAACGACCCTATAGGTAATGTCGTAGGCCGGCTTAATCTTGTCAAGGGCGACGAAAATTTGCGGCATATGGGCTCTCCCTTCTTTTGACTATGAGAAGCGAGGGCACAGGGGCACACACCCCCGCGCCCTCGCTTTTCGACCATTATGTATGGTAGCGGCGACTCTTACTTCAGGTCCTTGATCTGCTGATACAGCTCGGCCTGGTCAGCGGTGTTCTCCTCAATCACTTTGGAACAGGCCTCCTGCCAAGGAGCCAGATCGGTAACCTCGACCACGTTGCAGCCGTCGGCCTTCAGCTCTTCCAGGACCTTAGCCTCAGCATCGGCGGACAGCGTGGCGTTAAATTCCTGGGTATACTTGCCGGCCTCCATAATGACCTTCTGCTGATTCTCAGTCAGCTTATTCCAAGCGGCATCGGTGATGACGGCCTGAATGGCGCCCAGGGTGTGGCCGTCCAGGATCAGATTGTTGGCGACCTCCGGGAAGGCGTTGGACTTGTAGTTGGCAATGGGCTGCTCGGCACCGTCCACCACGCCGGTCTGCAGGGCAGAGTACAGTTCGCCGAAGGAGACGACGGTGGGATAGGCGCCCAGGCCCTCAACCAAACCGTTCATAACGGGGTCGTTGGACACGCGCAGCTTCATGCCCTTCAGGTCCTCGATGCTGTTGACGGGAGTGCGGGTGAAGAAGTGACGGAAGCCCTCCTCGCCGTAAAAGATGCCGCGCAGGGGCAGACCGAGCTCTTGGGGCTCGTTGAGGAACTCGGCGGCCAAGTCGCTGTTGGCAAAGTTCCAGAAATGCTCGCGGCTCTCGAAGGTAAAGGGGATGGAGAGCAGCTTGGACTTCTGCGCGCCGTAGCTGTTCAGGGCGAAGGCAGAGATACGGGAGATGTCAACGGTGGTCTCGCCGCCCAGCATGCCGTCCAGAACGTCGTTCTCCGAGCCCAGCACACCGCTGGCCTGCACGTCAATGGTGATGGAGCCGCCGGACAGCTCCTCCACCTTCTCCTTAAAGGCCGTGGCGGTCTGGCCCACGATGGTGTCGAGGGGGTTCACCTCGGCGTAAACCAAAGTCACCTTAGGATCGTTGGCCACATCGCCGGCAGAGGCACTCTCCACAGGCGCGGAGGCGCTGGGCGCGGGGGCGCTGGCCGAGGGAGAGGGGCTTGCGGTGCTGCCGCCGCCACAGGCCACCAGCCCAAACATCATGGCGCCGGCCATCAGAGCAGAGATAAGTTTCTTCATGTCATTTCCTCCTTGAAATTGTGATAGCGGAATGGTGTTTGCCTTTGTGTGATTTCAATGTATCATAAACCTCTCTATTTGTCCACTAGTATGCTAGTAGAAAATGCGGATGCATTCTTGTGCACATCGCCAAAAGTGCCCTGCCGCCCTTGCCAATTCTAGTCTTAAATGCAAAAATAGTATGAAGCCCCTCCTTAGACGCAACCGGAAGGCCAAGTCGGCCGGCCAATACGGTCCGCAGCACAACCCCTTTCAACGGGTGCGCCCGCCCTTGCTCCCACGAAATCTCGGGGGGCCTCTTCCCACAGCCATCCTTTCTGTCCCCCGTTTCCATGGTGCGGCGGGGGACGGCGGGCATGGACACCGCATTTTCTATTTTTAATTTTATATTTTACAGATTAGGTGGCGATGAATCAAGTGAACGAGCACGAACTCACGGTAATGGTACACATTGACGGAAGGCTATTTCGCAATTTTGCCCTGTTTGATACCTTCCGGCGGCAGCGCAAGTGGGTTTCCCCCGCCCTGTTTGCCGCCATTATGATCGGGTTTTCTTGCGTCTGCTTTGCCCTGCGTGGGCAAGCCGAGCAGGCGGTCTTACTGGGCGGCACGTTGCTGGCCGTTGGGCTGCTTTTGCCGGCGGCCTATTTCCTCAACTTTTTTCTCTCGGTCCGCACCCAAGTCAAAAAGCTCGGCCTAACCACCCCACAGCATGTATACACAGTTGTCTTTCAGGGGCAGAGCGGCGTATCCGTCTCTACCGACCGGGAACAGGCTTTCTATTCCTGGGAGCAGTTATATGCCGCTTATCGGGTCCCGGACGGAATCTATCTGTATGCCGCGCCCCAAAGGGCCTACCTGTTGCCTGCCGACCAGATTGCCGGCGGTGTCGATGGCTTGTGGGAGCTTCTCTGCACAAAGCTGCCCCAAAAGAACCTCCATGCCATGTGACGGGTAATGTCCCGATGCCCCGTCTTAACTAAAATTTTGGAAAACCTATGCGAATCTAATGCAAATTACACAAAAACACGCCGAAAAATTTTCTTGTCTTTCCACTTGCGCTCTAGTATGCAAGTATTATAATAGAAATAGTAATTTCTAAGATCATACAGCGGTTCAACAGTTTTAATATTGCATGGTAGGAGGAGTATCATCATGAACGAAGTGCTCGCAAAGGTCCAACAGATCGGCGTGATCCCCGTAATCGCCATTGAGGATGCCGCCAAGGCGGTGCCCCTGGCCCGCGCGCTGACGGCGGGCGGCATTCCGGCCGCAGAGGTGACCTTTCGCACGGCGGCGGGGGAAGAGGCCATCCGGCAGATCGCGCAGAACTGCCCGGAGGTGCTGGTGGGCGCCGGCACCGTGCTGAATGAGGAGCAGTGTGACCGGGCCATTGCCGCCGGCGCCAGATTCATCGTCTCGCCCGGCTACAACGAGGCACTGGTGGCCCACTGCCAGGCCAGAGGCATCCCCGTGCTGCCCGGCTGCGTCAACGCCTCCGACATGACCCGCGCGGTAAACGCTGGCCTGGAGGTGGTGAAGTTCTTCCCCGCCGAGCAGTCCGGCGGCCTGAGCTTTCTCAAGGCTCTGGCTCCCGTGTTTCCCAAGCTGAGCTTTATGCCCACCGGAGGCGTAAGCGCCAAGAATCTGATGGATTATCTGGGCTATGACCGCATCGTGGCCTGCGGCGGCACCTGGATGGTAAAGAAAGACCTGATTGAAGCAGAGCAGTGGGATGAGATTACCCGGGTGTGCAGAGAGGCCGTAAAGACCATGCTGGGCTTTTCTCTCCACCACGTGGGCATCAACTGCGCCGACGAGGCAGAGGCCGACCGCACCGTCCGGACGCTGTGCGCCCTCTTCGGCTTTACATATCAAATGGGCAACTCCTCCATCGTGGCCATGCCCGCCGTGGAGTGCACCAAACAGCCCTACCTGGGGACTCACGGGCACATCGCCATCGGCGTCAACAGTGTGGATCGGGCGGTGTATCACCTGGGACTCCAGGGCGCTGCCTTCGACGAGGCCACCCGCAAGACCGACGCTAAGGGCCGCACCAAGGCCATCTATCTCCAGGGTGAGTTCGGCGGATTTGCCATTCATCTGGTGCAAAAATAAGAAAGGTGATGTATGATCATGAGTAGAGTCATTACGTTCGGCGAAATTATGCTGCGGCTGGCCCCCAACGGCTACTACCGCTTCTTCCAGAACGATCAGATGCAGGCCACCTTCGGCGGCGGCGAGGCCAACGTGGCCGTTTCGTTGGCCAACTACGGCCTGGATTCCGCCTATGTGACCAAGCTGCCCGCCCACGCCATCGGCCAGGCCGCCGTGGATTCCCTGCGGTATTTCGGCGTGGACACCTCCAGGATCGTCCGGGGCGGCGACCGGGTGGGCATCTACTATCTGGAAAAGGGGGCCTCCCAGCGGGGCAGCGTGTGCATCTACGACCGGGCCCACTCCGCGATCCAAGAGGCCCAGCCCGACGATTTCGACTGGGACCAGATCTTGGACGGCGCGGACTGGTTCCATTTCACCGGCATCACCCCGGCCCTGGGGCCCAACGTGGTGGAGATCTGCAAGGACGCCTGTCAGGCGGCCAAGGCCCACGGCGTGAAGATCTCCTGCGACCTGAACTACCGGGGCAAGCTGTGGACCCGGGCCGAGGCCCGGGCCGCCATGACCGAGCTGTGCCGGTACGTGGACGTGTGCATCTCCAACGAGGAGGACGCTAAGGACGTATTCGGCATCGAGGCCGAGGACACCGACATCACCGGCGGCAAGCTGAACAAGGAGGGCTACAAGTCCGTGGCCAAGCAGCTCATGGACCAGTTCGGTTTTGAGAAGGTTGCCATCACCCTGCGCACCTCCATCTCCGCTAGCGACAACGACTGGGCGGGGATGCTGTACGACGGGAAGGACTTCTGCTTCTCCAAGGAGTATCACCTGCGCATCGTGGACCGGGTGGGCGGCGGCGACAGCTTTGGCGGCGGCCTCATCTATGCCCTGCTGAACGGCAAGTCCACCCAGGACGCCATTGAGTTTGCCGTGGCGGCCTCCGCACTCAAGCACTCCATCGAGGGCGACTTCAACCGGGTCACAGTGGCCGAGGTAGAGAAGCTCTCCGGCGGCGACGGCTCCGGCCGCGTCCAGCGGTAACAGCAGTCAACTTTGCCCTATCTTTGTCTCAGGGAGGTTTCGGATGGTCCATTCCAACCCTTTGTTGCGGGGCGAAAGCCCTCAGAAGTTTATCACCATCGGGGAGATCATGCTGCGTCTGACCCCGCCCAACTATGACAAGATCCGGGTGGCCACCAGCTTTGAGGCCAGCTATGGCGGAAGCGAGGCCAACATCGCCCTGGCTCTGGCCAATCTGGGTATCGACAGCACCTTCTTCAGCGTGGTGCCCAACAACAGTCTGGGCAAAAGCGCAGTGCGGATGCTGCGCAGCAATGACGTTCACTGCACGCCCATGATTCTCAGCTCGCCCCAGGACACCCCCACCCACCGGCTGGGAACCTACTATCTGGAGACCGGCTATGGCATCCGCCCCAGTAAGGTGACGTATGACCGCAAGCACAGCGCCATCACCGAGTATGACTTTTCCCGGGTGGACCTGGACGCTCTGCTGGAGGGCTTCGACTGGCTCCACATGAGCGGTATCACCCCCGCCCTGTCCCCAAGCTGCCGGACCCTTACCCTTGACTGCCTCCGGGCGGCCAGGGCAAAGGGTATGACCATCAGCTTCGACGGCAACTTCCGCAGCGCCCTGTGGAGCTGGGAGGAAGCACGGGACTTTTGTACCCAGTGCCTGCCCTATGTGGATGTCCTGCTCGGTATCGAGCCCTACCACCTCTGGCGGGATGCGGATGACCCCGGCAAGGGCGACTGGAAGGACGGTCTCCCCCTGCAGCCCAGCTATGAGCAGCAGGACGAGATCTTTCAGGTCTTTCTGGAGCGCTACCCCAACCTCAAGTGCATCGCCCGTCATGTTCGGTATGTCCATTCCGGCAGTGAAAACAGCCTGATGGCTTACATGTGGTACCAGGGTCATACCTTTGCAAGCAAGCTGTTTACCTTTCATATCCTGGACCGGGTTGGGGGTGGCGACGCTTTTGCCAGCGGTCTGATCTATGCCATGATGTGCGGTTATCGCCCCATGGACATCGTCAATTTTGCCGTAGCCAGCAGCGTCATCAAGCACACGATTCACGGGGACGGAAACATTACCGATGACGTAGAGAGCATCCGCAACCTGATGAACATGAATTGCGACATCAAGCGGTAAGCCCCGACACAAAATCAACGAAAAGGAGCCTGTGGATGAAAGCGTTTATGGACAAGGACTTCCTTCTGGAAACCGATACCGCCAAGCACCTATTCCACCACTATGCGGAACAGATGCCCCTGGTGGACTACCACTGTCACATTTCTCCGAGGGAGATCTATGAGAACCGCCGTTTCAACGATCTTGTAGAGGTCTGGCTTGGGGGGAAGCAGCCCGATGGCAGCTATTTTGGCGACCACTACAAGTGGCGGGTCATGCGTTCCAACGGGGTAAGCGAGGACTATGTTACCGGTGACAAGCCCCCGGTGGAGCGGCTGAAGAAGTTTGCCGAGGCTCTGGAGCTGGCGATCGGCAACCCCATGTACCACTGGTGTAACTTGGAACTGCGCAAGTTTTTTGGCTATGAGGGCTACCTGTCGCCCGAAACCGTGGACGAGGTATGGGCCATCACCTCTGATCAACTGCAAAACGACCCCAGGCTCACCGTACGGGGGCTGATTGAGCAGTCCAACGTGGCCTTTATCGGCACCACGGACGACCCCGTGGACCCATTGGAGTGGCATAAAAAGATCGCCGCAGACCCCACGATTCGCTTTCAGGTCTGTCCCTCCTACCGCCCGGACAAAGCCATCAACATTACCAAGCCGGGCTTTGCAGATTACATGGCCAAGCTGGCCCAGAGCGTAGGCAGAAAAAGCCTGGACAGCGTTGCGGACGTCTGTGACGCCTTGGTGGAGCGGCTGGAGTTCTTTAAAACGCTGGGCTGCCGGGCCAGCGACCACGGCTTGGACTATGTTCCCTTCCGTCCCGCCACCATGGCCGAGGCGGACGCGGCCTATCGGAAGGCCATGGCGGGAGAGCCCTTGAGCCTGGCGGAGGCCGAGGGCTACCAGACCGTCATCCTCCTCTGCCTGGGCCGGGCCTACCATCGGTTGGGCATTGTCATGCAGCTCCACTACTCCTGCCTGCGCAATGCCAACCGGCGGATGTTTACCGCTCTGGGGCCCGACACCGGCTTTGACATGATTGCCCAGAACACCTGTGGCGGCAATATCGCCTCCCTGCTGTCCGCGCTGGACATGGACGGCCAGTGTCCCAAGACCATTCTCTATTCCCTCAATCCGGCTGACAATGAGCAATTGGACTCCATGCTGGGATGCTTCCAGTCCGATGAGATCCCCGGTAAGATTCAGCATGGCTCCGCCTGGTGGTTTAACGATACCAAGTCCGGTATGGAGGAACAGATGGCTTCCCTGGCCAATCTGGGGCTGCTGGGCAATTTTGTGGGAATGCTCACCGATTCCCGTTCCTTCCTCTCCTATGCCCGGCACGACTACTTCCGCCGCATCCTGTGCAACCTCATCGGCCGCTGGGTGGAGAATGGGGAGTACCCCAACGATGAAAAGGCCCTGAAGAAAATCGTGGAAGGCGTATGCTATACCAATGCCGCCCGGTATTTTGATCTGTAAGGAGTGGTCCGTTTCGTGACTCAGACATCGGAGACTCAGCGGGAGGGCCGGTTGCTTCGCAATGTGCTCTTTACCTTTTTTGTCAGCGGTGCGGCCTCTCAGCCCCTGGGCTCCTTCATCCCCTTCCTGAGGGACACTTATGGCTTCAGCTACGACCTGTCCGGCGTACTGCTGTCCTGCCAGTCCATTGGGAACCTGCTGGCTGTGCTGGCCGCAGGCTTTCTGCCCGTCTACCTGGGCCGCAGGCGGAGCATTCTGACCACTGCGGTATGGATGGCGGCCGGCTATCTGATTTTTGCCAGCGGCATGGGGACCCCCGTCCTGCTGATCCTGGCCTGCCTCATGACCGGCATCGCCCGCGGCGGCAACTCCAATTTCGCCAACACCATGATCTCCACCCTGCCCGGAGATAAGGCCACCCGCGGCTATAATCTGCTGCACGGCTGCTTTGCCGTGGGGGCCCTGCTCTCTCCTCTGTTGCTTATCTTCTGCGCCGGGCGGTGGCCGGGTCTGGGCTGGCGGATCATGGCCGGCCTGTTGTGTCTGCTGTGCATCAGTCAGCTTGTCGTCTACGCCAAAATGCCCCTTCCGCCGGAGTATGCCAAAAAGAGCATCACGTCGGTGGATCTCCGTTTTTTTAAAGTCAAGCAGTTCTGGCTAGGCGCCGCCATGCTTTTTTTCTACATCTCCACCGAATACGCCATCGTGGGCTGGCTCGTCACCTACTTTCAGGACATCGGCGTTCTGGACCCCAACCAATCCCAGATGATGAACAGTCTTCTGTGGCTGGTCATCTTTCTCGGGCGAATGGTGGGGGCCGTCATTACGGGAAAACTCTCCCGGAGCAAGCTGCTGCTGCTGGACGGGGTGGGCCTTTTTTCCTTCTTTCTTGTTATGTTCTTCAGCCGGACCCCAGCCCCGATCATCCTGGGACTGGTGGGCGTCGGCTTCTTCATGGCCACCATTTACCCCACTGCGTTTGCCTTTGGCAGCGACTGCATCCGGGGCAACGACCTGGGCTGCAGTGTCATGATCTTTACCGGCAGCGCCGGCGGCATCCTCACCCCGGCCATGGTGGGTTTTGTAGCCGAGCGGGCGGGCATCCGGGCGGGGATGGGCCTGATTGTGGTGTTTGCGGCCCTGCTGCTGTTTTCCATCCTCCTCAGCGTGTTCAGCGTACGCACAGCCCAGGCTCTACCCGAAAAAGGAGAATGATGCGAATGGAAACACTCTCTTACAAGACTCTGGAAGCACAGGGCTATAGCGGATATCTGCTCAGAGACGCCCCGGAAAAGGTCCTCCAGTTCGGCGAGGGCAACTTCCTGCGGGCTTTCGTGGACTACTGGTTTGACGTCTCCAATGAAAAGGCGGGCTGGAACGGCAAATGCGTCCTGGTCCAGCCCATCCCCCAGGGCCTGGCCAGCCCCATCAACCGCCAGAAAGGGCTCTACACGCTCTATCTCAGGGGCCGCCAAAATGGAAACAAGGTGGATCGGAAGCGGGTCATCTCCTCCGTCAGCCGCTGCCTTAACCCCTATGAGGCGGAGGACTACGCCGCCATGATGGCCCTGGCCGTCTCCGACGACCTGGAATACGTGGTTTCCAACACGACCGAGGCGGGCATCGTCTACACCGGCAAGGACAGCTTTGACGACAAGCCGCAGGCCTCCTACCCCGGCAAGCTGACCCGCCTGCTCTACGAGCGCTTCACCGCCTTCGGCGGCAAGAAGGGCACCGGCTTCATCCTGCTGCCCTGCGAGCTGATCGACTACAACGGCCGCAACCTCGAAGAGTGCTGCCTGAAGACCGCCGAGCAGTGGGGGCTTTCCGAGGCGTTCAAGACCTGGCTGAAGGAGGAAAACGTCTTCTGCTCCACGCTGGTGGACCGCATCGTCACCGGCTACCCGCGCGGCGAGGCCGAGACGCTCTACGAGGAATTCGGCTACCGCGACAACATGCTCGACACCGCCGAGCCGTTCGGCCTGTGGGTCATCGAAGGCCCGGCCTGGATTGAGGATGAGCTGCCCTTCAAGAAGGCGGGCTGCAACGTCATCTTCACGCAGGACGTCTCCCCGTATAAGCTGCGCAAGGTGCGCATGCTCAACGGCGCGCACACCTCCATGGTGCTCGGCGCGTATCTGGCGGGGCACGAGATCGTCGGCGACTGCATGGCGGACGACACCATGCGCGCCTACATGTCTCAGGCGCTGTTCAACGAGATCATGCCGACCCTCGACCTGCCCAAGGACGACCTCGAGGCGTTCGCATCCGCGATTTTCGAGCGCTTCTCCAACCCGTTCAACCGTCACCTGCTGCTCTCCATCGCGCTCAACAGCCAGAGCAAGTTCCGCGCGCGCGTGCTGCCGACCATCAAGGAATACGTGAAGCGCACGGGCAGGCTGCCGAAGATCCTGACCTTCTCGATGGCGGCGTTCATCGCCTTCTACTGCGGCAAGAAGAAGGAGGACGGCTCCTTCGTCGGCGTTCGCGCCGCGGGCAACGAATACCCGATTGCCGACGATCAGTTCGTGCTCGATTTCTTCGCGGGCATGACCGGCAAGCCGGCCGCGGAGATCGCGCGCGCCGTGCTGACCAACGTCGATTTCTGGGGCAGCGACCTGACCGCCGAGCTTCCGGGCTTCGAGGCCTCCGTCGCCGCTTCTCTGGACGCGATCTTCACCAAGGGCGCCGCGAAGGCGATTGAAGAGGTTGTGGCAAAAGCATGAGCAGATTGATCCGCATCAATCCGCGCGACAACGTCGCCGTGGCGCTCCAGCCGCTCAAGGCCGGTGAAGAAGCGCTCGGCGTGACGCTGCGCGAGGATATCCCCGCCGGGCACAAGTTTGCGCTCTGCGACATCGCCGAAAACGAGAACGTCGTCAAATACGGCTTCCCCATCGGCCACGCGACGCAGCCCATTTCGGCGGGAAGCTGGGTGCACACCCACAACGTCAAGACCAACCTCTCCGGCCTGCTGGAATACGGCTATCACCCGCATCCCTGCGCCATGCCCGTGGATCGCAAGGCCGCGTTCGAGGGCTATGTGCGCGAGGACGGCCGCGTGGGCATCCGCAACGAGGTCTGGATTGTGAACACCGTCGGCTGCGTCAACGGCACGGCCAAGACGCTTGAGCGCATGGCGCAGGCGGCCTACGGCGACCGCGTGGACGGCATCCACTGCTTCGTCCACCCCTACGGATGCAGCCAGCTCGGCGAGGATCACAGGAACACCCAGAAGCTGCTCGCCTCGATGGTGCGCCATCCGAACGCGGGCGCGGTGCTCGTGCTGAGCCTCGGCTGTGAAAACAACA
>ERZ827520.1698-NODE-1698-length-23977-cov-13.589834_pt1 | contig 23977 bp, 28 predicted proteins | sample MGYA00519581_ERZ827520 | MGnify/ENA primary metagenome ERZ827520 (study PRJEB31778, sample SAMEA3449339) | human gut metagenome | biome: human gut; feature: human-associated habitat; material: faeces | place: United Kingdom | collected 2010/2012 ...
AAACGGCATAGCCGAAGCTATGCCGTTTCCCGAAAACATTCTTATGCTGTTTTATTGGTGCCGCCCTAAAGGGCGATTTCTTTTGCCTTTTCTTCGGGCTGTTCCAACAGTTTGCTGCGGAGATCGCAGAGGGTGGCGGGCTTGCCCGTTTTTTCGGCTTCCTGATACACAAGAGCGGTGCAGCGGTCGATAATGGATTTCTGCTGCGGGCCAACGCCTGCCTTGTCGATTTGCTCCACAAGGGACATAATGAACTGCGATTTCTCGACAATCGGATTATTTTCCCCATAGCCGTCAACCATATACATCGCGTTCAATCTGTCCTTGCCGCCCGCCGCCATATGAATAACGGTCGCCATTTCTTCGCCAAGCGCCTTTGCAAGAGGGCCAAATTCATTCTCCGGGTCGCACACCAATATATCGTCCTCGGTGTTCAGAATCAGAAAGGCAATCAGTTCTTTGGCGCTGAATGATTTACCCGAACCGGGAACGCCGAGCAGAAACGCCGACTGATTGAGTAGGTTTGCTTTGTTGCACATAATCAGATTGTGGGAAATGGCGTTTTCCCCGAAATAGATACCGCCTTTATCCTGCACCTCCTGTACCTTGAACGGCATAAACACCGCAAGGCTTTCGGTGGTGAGAGTACGGAAAGCGTTGATTTTTCTCGTGCCGATCGGCAGGACGGTATTCAGCCCGTCGAACTGCTGAAATTTCAGCACGGCAAGCTGGCACATATGCTTTCTTGCGACCGACAGCACCGTTTCGGTGTCGCTGTCAAGCTGCTTTTTATCATCGGCGGTGATTACCATAGTAATGACGGCAAACATCATTCTCTGATCTCTCGTAGTAAGGTCGTCCAAAAACTCCTTGCTTTCTTTGCGCTGGAGCTCCATATCATAGGGTACAACCGCCGAGAAATTGTTGTTCGCATTTTGACGGCGCTGCCAGTTGGTAATGTTCGTTTCCACGCCGAGCAGACGGTTTTCAACCTCCCGCACCGCCTCGTCGGTGGGAACGGGGACAATATCAATCGACAACATCATATTGCGGTTAAAGTCGGTGAGCTCCGTAACCATACTGTCTTTGATATAGGAAGCGTAGTCTTTCAAAAATAAAACCCGGCAATATTTATCGCCGAGCTTCAGATAATCGCTGCTCTTTTCAATGGAATCGGGGCAGATATAGTCCTTGAAATCGTGTCCCTTTTTCATCATATCCTGCGGGTCAAAGTGAAACGCAGCTTCTTCGCCCTGCCGGTAGAAGTCGTGAAGCACCCGCAGCTTTTCTCCCGCGTCTAATTCGGTACACTTTGAACCGAGGGCGGCGAAATGGGAAATCAGGTCTGCGCCCACACGGGAAAAATAGGTGCGGGCTTCTTCAATATCATTTTTGTTCACCGAAATGGTGATATATTTCTCCTGCACAATGCCGTTTGCTCCCGTGGCTTTGTCAAGGAGCATTTTGTTGTATTCCTGACGGTACACATCACGGGAATCGCCCCGCATAGGCATTAAGATCGACTGCTCAAAATTCGCTTTGTTCAGCCTGCGGTTGTTGATCGTGATTTTCGTGGTAGCGCCGGAATCCAAACTGTTTAGCAGTTCGGAATAGTCAAGAAACATAGCTTCCTTGTCCTCACGGCTCGCCACAAGATAGTTTATATCGGTGAATTTATAAGTCTTTGAAAAGCGGTTTCCCACCCTGAAAATGCCGTCTTTCCAAATACGCTGAATGGGGATTATATCCTGTACCTTGCGGGGAACGGTGTATCGCTCCTTGTCCTGTTTGAGCAGATTTTTTAAGGTTTTAATCATTGTCTGCCTCCTTGCTGTGATTTTTCGATAGTATCTTTGAGCGCCGCATAGTAGAAATTCGAGGATTCAAAGCGAATCTCTTTCGGCTCTAAAAGCTCCGAGCGAACCCACGCCCAAATAAACTGTTCGGCGGTCATACCGTGATAGGTGATGAAACCGAGGGCCGCAAACGGAGCGGCGCCGAGAATACATACCCAACTGACGGTTTCCGTCCCGGCGTAGGGGCTGATAATGAAATACAGCCCCACGGCGACGGCGACTGCCAGTAAAGAAAAAACGAACTGCCGCAGGGACAGCCCGAAAAACATTGATTCCGTGTAATTACGGATTTCACGGTTGATTTTTACCTCCATACGCTGCACACCTCCCGTTAGCGTTCCTGTTCGTCTTTGTGTTTCGGTTTGGGCTGAAGCTCACGGGGCGTCCTGCCGTCAAGGGGTTTGATAAAATCAATCTGTCCGGCCGCATAGATCGCGTTGCCGTTTAATTGCCTTTGCCACGCCTTATTAGAGGGCGACCAGCGAAAGCCCCAACTTTTCAATTTGCTCCGCTGTTCCTCGCTTGGTTTTTCATCGAAAATAAGCTGCAAGCGGTTTTCCTCTTTGTTGGCAACCGCTTCGCCGCCTTCAAACTGCCAGCCCGCAAAGCCTGTTTCCTCCCGGCGTTCCAGCGCGGCAATCCGCTTTTTCAGACGGTTAATCTCCGCATTATTGTTTGAAAGTTCATAGGGGGCATAAGGGGCGGTTATCCACGAATAATCATTTTTCACGCTCTCGTCAATCTCCGCCGCCTTTTCATCGGAAATCCCCTCAAAACCTTTCATCGTGCCGTTTTTGCGGTAGTAGGCGTTTACTGTTTTCATATGGCTTTGGAAATTTTGCAGTTTTTCTAACTTGTCTTTCAGCTTTGTAACCGCTTCGGGGTCGTCGCTGGAAATGGCGGTATTTTTCTCGGCGGCCTCTGCCTTGCTGCGGTAGTAGTCCGCTTTCTTGCCCGCCTCAACGGATTTCTCCATTTTGCCCCACGCGCGGTCACGGAAATTTTTGTCGGATTTATAGGAGTAGTGGTCCGGCATAAGCGGCTGCCCCATAGGGATTGTGTCAATCATCTTGCTTGATTCCTGCGAAAGACGGGCGCTTTCCTGTTCAAACTTTTCCGCTTTTTCGTTGTAATAGTCAATCCGCCTTTGCTTCTTTTCTTCGTATGAGTTCATAGCATATTGCTCCTTTCCTTATATAAAAACAGTCTCCTGCGAATGAGCGCAGAAAGGCGTTACAGTCCCATCATTTCCCGCACAATGCGGTCGGCCATTTTGACGGCTCCGACGAGAACTAACATATTAAATACAAGCTCGCCTACATAACTCCACACCTGCGTAACGGCTGCCGCATTGGGGTCAACCACGGGCGGGGCCGCAGCGAACAGGGAGAAGATAATACAGCCGAGAACGATAATCGCCCCCTCCAAGCAGACGGCGGCGTAGGATTTGATAAAACTCTTTCCGACATTCTGCGTCGGTTCGCCCGCAAAAGCAGAGAGCGGTACGGGGGCAATCGCCGTATAAAGGTACAGTTTGAAAAACCGCCCGTAAACGGTCATTATCATAATGAAAGACAATACCGTGATGAACAGGCCGCCGATCAGCGTTACCGCCCACAATGGGATGGATTCAAAAAATCCGCAGTCCTCAATAGCGGTTACGATTTCGGACGGCAGGACGGTTTGTGTTGCCGAGCCAAAGCCTGCGGCGGTCATTATGGTGCTGATAAGCCCCTGCACAATATTAAACAGGGCCATCATCAATTCCAGACCGTAAGTGACAACGCCTTTCGCCAAAGCAAAACGGATAAACAGTTTTAAGGCGTGTTCCGGCTTTTTCAGTTCGGCAAAGCTGCCGCAGGTTTTCATCACGCCGATAACGAAAAACAGCACGAGCAGGGCAAGGCCGATCGCCTGTACCGCTCCGTGAATGTTGACAATCACATTCCAGATTGTCCCGCCTTTGAACTGCTCCGGCGATTGGGTTATAAGCTGCCAGATTTCGGCTAATTTCTGATTCCAAGTTTCAAGGGCGTTTTCAAGGTTCTGCACAACCCAGTTATCCGACATTTTCATCACCTCCGGCATAGGAGCGATAACCCTCTATTTCAAGGTCGCAGTCGATTTCATTTCCCCAAGCGTCCCAACCGCTTTTTTTCTCTCTTGCGAATAATTCTACACGGGGCAAGTCGCCTGCCAGCAGGATAATTCTTTCTCGTGCTTCTTCCGGCTTTTTGCTGTGTTCTTCGATATGGGAAATGATAACCTGATGAACGCCTGCGGATTTCCTTTTTGGGTGTCCTTTGGTGGCAAGCATACAAAATTCGGCGTTTGCTCTCGTCCAATGTCCCATTCCCCAAAACAGGGTGTCGGATTTTCTGTTTTGCTTAATCCACACAAAGGCGACCGTTTTATATTCAAATCCCCAAGCACGCATAACAGAAAAACAATCCTGCAAGAGCGGGATTGTCGTCCACATAAATAAAATGCAGTCGTCCGCCGCTAAATCCCTGACAGGCAGCATTTGTATATCTTCAAGGCTCATCGTCGGATAATGGCTTTCCGCAGAACGCCCTAATCCTTTTTTTGAATACACCTTGTACCGCCAGGGCGGGTCTGCATAGATGATGTTATATTTCTTCATCGTTTGCCTCCTTTCAGGCAGATCGGGGCAGACCGTTTATCCGGTCTGCCCGTCCTTGCCGTATTCTGATTATCGGGCGTCCCGGTCCGGGGAACTGCGGATAACGCCGTAAACATCGTCCACGAAATAACGCCCGACAAAGGGATTAAATATAGCGTGGCATTTTACGCCGTTATACTCTGCAAGATAGTCGTTATCTTCCAGACGTTTGATAATCGTCGCTTTACCGAGTACGTGTTTTTCCCCTTGTTTCAGAGAGTGGATATAGCACTCGCATTTCTCCATTTGTGCGGCCTCCTTTTAACCCGTAATCAAAGTGAGAATTTCTTTTGCGAAAGTAATCACGATACCGCCCGCAAGGGTAAGGAAACCGTTAGACCGCTGGCTTGGGTCGTGCGACTGAAAAGACAGGCCAACCTGTACGATGCCCCAACCGAGCAGAATCAAGCCGACCGCACGAATCAGGCCGAAAATGAAATCAGACAGATTGTTTACAACCGTGAGCGGGTCGCTGGCGGCAAATGCCGTCGTAGAACTGCCGAGGACAAAGGCAGCGGTGAGAACCGCCATACAGTAAAAGCGGAATCCCTTTTTCACCTTTCCGGGCATAGGAAGTTTGTTATTGGTCTTGGTGTTGTTCTTAAAGTTTCTCATTTTGCGAATCCTCCTTAAATGGAAAACAGAGCTTCTATTTCCTCGTCGGAAAGAAGCTCGTAATCAGTTTCTATTTCTTTCATATCGGGAATCTCATAGGCGGGAATCCCGACAAGAGAGAGCGTTGCGATGGCGTTTTCCGTCCCGCCGTATTCATTGGGTTTTGCTTTCCCGTCTGTGGTGAGCGCTACGTTCGGGTGCTTTAAGATGTCGTATTTCTCGTCCATAATCGGCAGTTCCCCCCGGATAAACAAAAGGGCGTAACGGTTATCCAGCATACGAACCTCGTCGGGCGTCATAAGCTCACGCCCGGAGATTTGATAGTTCGTGCTGTAATTTCCGTTGCGCCCCGAAGATTTCCCGTAGGTGTTGGTGTCGATTGTCGCCTTGCCGAGATAAGATTCGGAGATCAGTTTGTGGGTCGAGGTTTCATTGCCGCCGAGGTAAAGCAGTTCATCGCAGTTGCCTAAAATGCTTTCCCATTCCTTTTCAAACAACGCTTTGAGAGCCGCTATATTTTGCAGGATAATCGAAACAAAAACCTGCCTTGAGCGCATAACTGCCAGAATTTTTGAAAAATCATCGGGCAGGGAAACATTGCTGAACTCGTCCATTAGAAAGTGGACGGGAACAGGCAGGCTTCCGCCGTATTTGTGGTCGGCAAGATAGAAAAGCTGCTGAAAAAGCTGCGTGTATAAAATGCTGACAAGGAAATTAAAACTTGTGTCGTTGTCGGGTATAAGGGCAAAGAGCGCCACTTTCTTTTCGCCAAGCGACGGCAAATCCAATTCATCGGCGGCGGTCAATGCCGCCAGCGAGGACAGGTTGAATTTTTCAAGTCTGGCCGCCAAAGTGATCTGAATGGATTTCAGCGTTTTTGCCGAGCCGGAATGATAGTCCTTGTAATACTTAACGGCGATATGCTCCGGGTCGCGCATTTCAAGCCTTTCAAACAGTTCGTCAAGGGGTGAGGTGTATTCGTCCATATCCTCCCGCACATCGGCCGCACGCAGCATTTCCATAACCATAGGAAAGTTTTGTTCTTCCGGCGGGGCCTCATATTTCAAATAGAAAATGAGGGACAGCAGGAGCATTGAAGCGGCGGTGTCCCAAAACGGGTCGTTCGATTGCGAACCTTTGGGCGTGGTGGATTTGAACAGGTTTGTTACCAAACGCTGCACATCGTTATCGTCCCGCAGATAAACAAAAGGGTTGTAACAATGGCTTTTCTCCATATTCAGAAGATCGAGCACCCGCACCTCATAGCCCTTTTGTGTGAGCAGATAGCCCGTATCACGCAGGAGCTCGCCTTTCGGGTCCAGCACAACAAAAGAAGTGTTGGCCTGACATAAATTCGGCTTCGCATAAAATCTTGTCTTGCCTGCACCGCTGCCGCCGACTACAACCGTATTCAGATTGCGGCGGTGCTTCCGTCCGTCCAAGCCCATACGGACATTTTGCGTGAACAGCTTGTTTTCCTCCGGCTTGCCCGCCCGGTATTTCTTGTTTACGGCTCTTGCATTGCCCCATTTTGCCGAGCCGTGTTCTTCGCCCCTGCGGTAGTTGCGGCGGGAAGATAGAAAAATCCCGATACCCAATCCATAGGCACAAAGCAAAAAGAGGACAGTTTTTAAGCTGTCCTCGCAAAGCTCTATTTTGAATGGGTTGTTCATTGCCGCAGGGAACCGGGCAACGATTTCGGGCAGACCGCCGTGTGCGGCAGGGGCAATTAAAAGCCCAAGCCACACAACGGGGAGAATCCCGAACAGGCAGAGGATAAGGGGTGATTGTTTACCGTTCTTCATCTCTGTATTTCTCTTTCTTAAATGGGGCCCCCGCAAAGTCGTTAGACTTTGTGGGGAGAGGAGGAGCGACGGAGTGGTCGAGCTTTCGCTCGCTTGCGGGCGAAACGAGTGAACGCAGTCCGCGACGACGAGGGGCGTCGATTGCTTTCAAAAGAACCTCGTCCACAATATCGGTGGGGCGTTCTTCTTCCAGCAAGTCGTTTCGCATTTCGTTAAGGGCGTTGATAACAACGCCGTGTTCGTACCGATCAAGGGTTAAAACCCGTTTTTCCTGTTTTTCCATACTCAACGCTCCTGTTCATTATGGCGCGGCGCCCTGTTCTGTTCCAAAGAGCGGGCCATTCTTGCGGAAATGTCATAGGCGGTGTCCCGGATTTCGGAGAGTTCGGCGCGAATTTCCTGCGGGTCGTCGATACGCAGGACATCAGAGGGATTTCCAAACTCATACCCGCTTACATCAAATCCGAACTCTTTGCCGAGAATATACGAAACACAATACGCTTTGTAATCGGCGTTGTCTGGGATATATTCATCGCTTGTCATAGCAAGCTCGGCCTGCGCCAGAGCTTTTGAAAGCCCGCAGAACAAATCGTTTGCCGAAAGTCCGCGGCAAACGAAAATCGCTTTCTGTTCGTGGTCGTAAACGGCGGCTGCCCCTCCGGGAAGTTCATCAACAGACTGAATCGGCGCCGGCTTTTTATAAATAAGGGCGTTAAGCAGAGCTCTTGCGTCGTGAGGTACCGGCTGCGGCGCTCTCATTCGGGAAGTGGTCTGCGAAATGTCGTACACACGCTTAATGTTGTACGACGTGCCGATACTGCCGTCGTCACGGGTGTACTCGCCGTTAGATTCGATAATCTTAATCGGGCGGTTAAATTCCTGCCGTTTGATATACACGCCCTGATCTCGCCAATAATCCTTGTCGCCGAGCCTGCGGGCGTTCTTATTGAAAGCCAGAATCAAAAGGGCGTTGGTAGCGGAGTAGTGGCGGAAATTTGCCTGCACATCGAGATAATCACGGAACTTGCCGCCGTCTGCGCAGACTTCCTCGGCGGTGGCGTCCGCAAGAGCGTAAATATCGTCACGCTCCGCCTTTTTCTTGGCCGCCCACGCTTCTTTGTCAAATTTTTCGTTCTGCTGGACGGGTTCAAAAATATCATCAAAATTATTCATCGGTTATCTCTCCTTTGATTTTTTCGTCCTTTTTCGGGACGGTTGTTTGTGAGTGGTCGTCTGCTGCTTTTTCGGTGCTTTTGCCGGGGTGGGTTCGGGAACGCCCGGTTCTGCCGCTTCTTTCTGCCTGTTCTCCCGGATTTCCCGCAGCTCTTCACGGACGGACGGGCGTTCTTCGGGAGATTTAACAGTACCCTCGGCGGTTTTGCTTTGCTTCTTGGAGATAGGCTCGGACGGACGGGATTTCTCCGTCTTTGCCGCTTCGGGGTTTGGGGGTGAATTTTCCTCCTTCCTTATAGGCGCTCCGAGCAGATCATCGAGCAGGCGGTCGTCGGCCGCTTTGTCGGGTTTCTCCTGTTCGGGAGCGGCAGGGGCGGTTTTTTCGGTTTTGGTTTTTTCAATATCACGCTTGATAGAAGCGGTATCGACTGTTGCCAATTTGAACCGCTCCACAATACGGTTAATTTTAGAAGCGTCCTCGGCGCGAACCATAACATCAACCATACCGTCCGCAGATTTTTCCTTGCCGCGCAGGGCGCAGTAAACAACACCGTACCGCTTGGCCTCGGTCGCAAACTGTTTCAAATGCTCCTCGCTGACGGTAAATACTTTCAGTTCTTTGCCGCTTTTGAGCATAGCGGTTAAACGCTGGCGGCCTTTGGTCTTGTTTTTGTCCCTGTTTTTCAGAATGGTATAAATCATAGCGACGATATTTTTTGCCGCAGAGCCGGTGAGCTTCAAGGCAACTTCCGTACCCTCTAAACTCAATCTAACGATCTGTTCTGCTGCGTCGCCTGATGTGTTCATAGTCGTTTTTCTCCTTTCCTTTGTTCTCGTCCTCTCGGACGGCTTTGATTTTTTCTTTGATAACGCCCGACCGCGCGGCGATTCCGTCACATAGCGAAAGTTCCTTTCGCAATAGGGTGATTTCTTTGGAAACGGCTGCAATCCGGCTTTTTACTTCCGCTGTTTTTTCTTCGTCGGATTTCGCCGCCACCGTCCGGGACAGCCGATAAAGCTCTTTTCGGTCTGCGATCAAAGATTCCGTTTTCTGTTGAATTTCGCTGCGATATGAAAAAAGCTGCTCGGCGGTATCAATACGATTTCGCGCAAGCAGCCTTGTTTCGGCGGTGATAGCGTCCAGTTTACGCAAGTCCTCACGCAACAGGAAATGAAGCCGTTTCGGATTTTGGCGCGGCTTGTTTTTCGGGAAGATACCGAGCAGATAGCAGTAGTGAAAATACAGCGCCCGAAACCCTGTAATCTTCCGAGATTTTTCTAAACTGCCAAACAGCCGAATCCGTATGACGGTCCGGGGCGGGTCGGGAGCAGGACGCTCCGGGCGGTTCTGCGATAAAATCCGCCTGCGGATATTCTCAATCGAATAGTCCTCACCGAAATTCCGCATAAGCCGGACAAATCGTTCTTTCCCCGGCGGTTTTACCGAAATATCCTTGCCGGTCTTAACCTCGTAGCCTTTTCTCCGCAGATTTTCAAAAAACTGCCGCTCGGTCATTGACTGACGGATAGCCTCGTCAATGTCGGCTCGAATCAATCCCCGCCAAGTGGGGCGCTGTTCCTGTTCCGCACGCCATTCGCCGTAATGCTTTGATTTTCCACGCTGCGGGTGTTCGATTACCGACAAGCCATATTCACGGCACAGGGCGTCCGATGTTTCCTGCATATCGTGATAGTCCTTTTTCGTGCGGTGATATTTGATTCCGTCCACAAAGGAAACCGTGTTTAGGACAAAATGATTGTGCAGGTGATTTTCTTTGTCAAGGTGGGTCGCCACAATGACTTGATAACGGCCGCCCCACAAACGGGCGGCGAGCTTCATTCCGATCTCGTGCGCCATTTCAGGCGTCGCCTCGCCGGGGGCGAAAGACTGATAGCCGTGGTAGGCTACCGTCCCGTTTTCTTTGCCGAACCGCTTTTTCACGGCAAGCATTTCATCACGGGCAGCAGCGGGGGAACAGTTAATACCGCTTACAAATCGGTGAACGACGGCGCAATCCTCATTGTCGGCCTGCTGCGTTTTTTCGGAATTGACGGCATAACGGATTACATCGGAAAGCCCTTGTCCGTCCTGCTCGCTCATATCTTCTTGGGTGTAGAATTTTGGGTTTGCCGTTTTTTCGGGGTTCTCTACATAGATCACCACCTTGCCGAGCCAGCCGTTTACACGCCAGATAGATGTTGTTGCCATACCGCTATTTCATTGGACGGGGCAGGATAACCGCCTCGGTGTTTTTTTTAACAACGGTATCAATCTTACGGCAAGCCTCGTCATACCTCTGCACATCAAGCACATTCAAGGTGTGGGCTTTGACGGCAATCTGATTAAGATTGTTGCCGATACCGTGGAGCTCCCTCATCATAGCGTAGTAGTCGGGCGGCGGGGCGTCCTGCGGTTCAAGCCCGTTTACCAAATGGCGCAAGTACGCTTCACGGGAAAGTCCGCTTTTTTTGACTTTCTTTTGAAGCGCCTCGGCCTCTTTTTTATCCAGCCAGAACTGAATATGAACATTTCGTTTTCTCATAACTTCATCGCCTCCTTGTTCAGCTCGTTTTGAATTTCAACAATCCGTTTGCCGACGGCATAGACAACGGGAATCGTTACACCGTTGCCCGCCTGCTTATAAAGCTGGGCGTCGGAATTGACGGCGGCCGCCTTGTCAAACATTTCATCGGAAAAGCCCTGCAACCGCCAGCACTCACGGGGCGTCAGCTTGCGGATTCTGCCACAGCCGGGCGGAATTTGAATCGCTTTGCTTTTTTCGGCTTTTTCATAATCTGCATTGGCGGCGTTTTTGATTGGTAAAGCATATTCGCAGGAATCGCAGGCGCAGAGATATACGCCGTGTTTATCCTGTGTGTTCAGGCAAAAGGCGGGTTCGCCGCACTCCTTAAAACGGCGGCCGTTCTGCCGTTTGTTCTCCCGGTCCGGGGTGAGTACGGCACGGCAGCCATAAAAAACGCCGGAGCTTTCGCCCCGGTTGCTTACGCCGATTTTGTTATAGCCTGAAATCAGGCATTTGGTGTAATCCTGTTTTCTGATTTTCGCCTCGCCCCGTTTTAACTGAATCAGAGCCGTTTCATCGGTTCGGTCGGGACAACTCCCGCTCATACAGAGAACGCCGGAATTGTCGCAGCTTCGGTTGGTAACGCCGCCGTCATACCTCGCTTTGATACAGCGGGCATTTTCCGTAATTTTGGGATTGCCTTTGCATAGGTCGATAAAATACATTCCCGTCCTGCCGGCAAACCCGCCGCCCTCGCTCATCAGCGTACAACTGATACCCACAGGGTCGTAAACCCGTTTGCCCTGTGTGCCGCCGATCAACTGTATAAGAGCCTTTCCGTCGCTCGCTGTGACAGGAAATATTTTTCGTCCACCTCCGGCTCTAAAATGTCGATAAGCGACAAGGTAGATTCGTTCCCTGTTTTGCGGAACGCCGTGGAATCGTGAATTAAGAAGTCCGTATTCGATATGATAGCCGATTTCGGCCAACGAACAGAGAACGGTCGCAAAGTCCCACCCTCGATTAACGGAGAGCAGATTTTTAACATTTTCAAGGACAAGCCATTCGGGCTGATCTTTGGCAGGCGTGCCTTTGAGCAGTCTAACAATTTCAAAAAAGAGAGAGCTTCGCTCTCCGGCAAGCCCTCTTTGTCGGCCAGATACAGAAATGTCCTGACACGGGAATCCTCCCGCCCACAGGTTGACCCTCGGCAGGTCTGCGGGGCTGACGGCGGTAATATCTTCTCCATACCATTCGTCCTCCTTTATATCGTGTATGGCGCGGTAGCTGCGGTCTGCGAATTTATCAATTTCGCAATGGCCTTTACATACCATTCCGCAAAGTTCAAAGCCCTTGCGGAAACCGCCGACACCGCTGAAAAAATCCAGAAATGTCATCGGTTCATTCATTTGTCGTCCTTTCCGTGCAGGCGGTTGATCTGCAACAGGCACATAACCGTAATGCCGACAAGTCCGCCGATCAAAAGACCGATAAAGAAAAATAAAAAATCGTGCATAGCGTGATCGTCCTTTCATTATAAAAATATCGCCCGCCTTTTTGTAAAAGGGAGCGACCGGGTAACAGGGTTTCAGGGATTTTCCCTGACAAGTGCCTTTGTGGTATCACAAAGGCGATGCTTGCTGGTATATCGCATAGGGTTCGTCCCATAGGCCGAACATTTTGCCACCAACCGAAAACAGATCAGCGTTCATAATCTCTGCGGCGTTCCTTTTCCTGTGCGGAGAAATCCACGCCAACAAAAGCCTCGGCGTCGAGGATATATTCACTGTCATTCCATTTCCTTTCAACAAGCTCCTGCGCCTGAGCTCGTGAAGCCGCCTCCACCTCAACCGTCTTTTGCAGGGTTTCGGTAATTGTAACCTCGTAAGTTTTCATTGTTCTTTGCTCCTTTCTCTGTGGGATTCATAAATCGCTGCGGCAGTATCGGATTGCGGGGATAACTTAATATCGCACTCATCTTCCAGCGCACGCAGCAGGCAGTACAATTCTTCGCTGTTTTTGATACAGGGGACGGCAAGCGCCGAGGGGGAAACGCCAAGTACCCGTGCCATTTGGCACAACAGATTTCGTTTCGGCGTCCTTGCGCCGGATTCATACTGTGCAATTCGCACATCGGCGGTTTCCTGCGAAAAGCCTACCGCCATACCTAACGCTTTCTGCGTCATACCGCATAGAATACGAAACCGCTTGATTCTTTTTCCTACATTCAATAATTCTGTCATTCTATTATCGTTCCTGTGTTTTCTCCTTTCGTTTGGTAATGGGAAGTCCGAGCCGCATACACAAACAGTCGTTATAATCCTTGCCCTGCGGGGGTGGCTTGCTTTCCACCTCGACCGCATATTTTTTCGGCAGCAGGATTTGGATTGTTTCAGCGGCAAGTTTACCCGTAAGGTCGTTATCCAGCCGTAAAACCACCTTTCGGATATGCGGGTATTCGTCCAGATACCGAACAAGGGCGGCGGGCAGCGTGCTTTCGGAAATTTCTTTTTTCGGGCGGTAAACTCCGGCAAGAGAGAGCAGGTTATCTCTGCGCCAGTCTTTGCCGTACAATTTCAAAAGTGTCCCATAGGAAAGCAGATCAACCGCCGATTCAAACAAATGCAGGGTATCGCTTTTAGCGGCGGCGGGGATTCCGAAAGAGTAATGCTTGTCGCTGCCGTTTGCGTCCCCGATGAAATCCGAGCCGATACCTCGCTGATTTGCATAACGGGCTTTGCCGCTCGAATCCATACCAACAAACACGACATTGTGATATGGGGTACTTTCGTAAAGCCGTCCCGTACTGATACAAAACTCAATCAGGCCGTAGTCGATACCTCTGCGGTGCAGGTATTTGACGGCGTGGGTGGCGCAGCGATCAGCCTTTGGGAGCAACAGCACTTTGGGCTTTTCTTCTTTTGGCCTCGGTGTAAAAACAGGCGGCGATACCGCCGCCCGTCCCATAATCATCTCGACCGCTTCCGTAAACGGAATCTCTTTTACCTTGATAAGATAATCAAGGGCAGAATAACCACCGATTCCACGGGAAAACCAACACCATTTGCCGTTTGAGATTTTCAAACTGTCGTGTTCACGGGTGCAGTAGGTGTTGCCGCCGAAATGAACAAGCTCCTGCGGCTCATAGTTTTTAAGATAGGTCAGCAAGTCCATTTCACGGGCTTTTGCCACGACCTCCGGCGGGATATATGGCATTTTCTCACCTCCATTCTGAAATAGAAAAAGCCGAGGGGCTTTCACAAGAAAACCTCTCGGCTATGTAATGCTGTTCAGATATGGAAAAAACGGCACGGAAAACCTGTGCCGTTTAGTCTTTTATAAAGCGCCAACCTTTTTCAGATAGGAAACGCTGTCGGTATGTCCTCTGAAATAAATTTGCTGCCGCTCCATACTTTCGAGCCGGAATTGCAGTTTGAAAAATCTCGTTAAAATATCGTGTTCTTCTGACGATAGAGAAAGTTCGCCGTCACCCTCCATAACATCTTGTATAAAAGGGTGCTTTGCTTTCAGTTCTGAAATACTCTGATACAGAGAATAGTATTCCTCATTGCTTTTCCGTAAATCGACGGTTATATCGTTCTCGATTTCCGCAAACGAATCCGCTATACGGTCGGCTAAATCAAGATATGTGTTGCTGTCGCTCACAAAATCACTTCCTTGTCTTTTTTATTATACTATACCCAAAGGGCGAAACAATATCAAAGGTACAAAGCCCCTTGATCGACCCGAATATCCTTGAAACAACCGCCTTTATTTTCAAAAATCCAATCTAAAACCGTATAATACGGATATAGATTATTATAATGTATCTCGCCCGTGGTTACAATGCTTTTAAGGAAATTCTTAAAGCAAAGGGGGTGCAGTATGGAACTTGATTATAAAGCAATCGGCAAGCGTATCAAGATTGCCCGTATCAAAGCGGATTTAACACAGGAGAAACTTTCCGAAATGGTAGGCGTTTCTCCCACGCATTTAAGCAACATCGAAACCGGGACAACCCGTGTGAGCCTGAAAGCGATTATTAGCATTGCCAATGCTTTGAAAATAACAAGTGACGACCTGCTTTGCGATAATGTGATAAAGGCAAAAGTCCAGTTTGAACAGGATATTGCGGCCGTATTAGAAGATTGCGACGAGTACGAAATCCGTGTTATCCGTGATATGGCGGCGGCAACAAAGGAAACGCTGCGACGGGACGCACATCTTCGCAGGCAGATTGAATATTAAAATCATACTCTATCATAATGTAAGGGGCAAGTCTGGAAAAGACCTGCCCCTTTTTCATCGTGCAAAATCCCGATTCTGTTCAACTTTCGCCACAGTACGGATATGACGGTTCGGGCTTTGAATACGGTATTCTTCGGGGATATTCTCGATTTTGCCGTCGTACACCTCAACAAATCCGCTGCCGTTCAGCCGGACATATCCGTTATCGGTAAATGTGCCGCTTTCATCAAACCGAATATCACGGCCGAAACTTTCATAGTCAATATAGTTTGAAAGAGCGCCCATTGCCTTTGTATCATAACAGCCGCTTTCCTCTATCCAGTAATAGCCGAGGTCGGAATCACTTGTAACACCTGAAAGGTAGTCGAAACAATCCATATTTTCGGTAAGATTGATTAAGTCCTTAACGCTGCCCGTATATTCGCCCAAGTCCAAAACCGCCTGCCAAAATTCCTCGCTTTCGTTAAGTTCCATAATCTGCCCTGCAAGATAGTTGAGCTCGCTCAAACTCTCGTACTCTCCGAGCAGATCATAAATGCTGGAGCCGTGGCACTCATAGTCTGTGATAAACCATTCCTCATAGCGGCCGCCTATACCAATCCGCTTAAAAACCTTCTGCATTTCTTCGTTGGTAATGGGAAATTCCACCCATTCACCGACGAGTTCACCCTCGTTGTATTTACCGAGGTTGGTTACAAACGCTTCAAAGGTACAAAGTCTTGAATGAGATAAGTTATTCACCGTTTTTCCTCCTTACCGCTCTTGTTCGACGGTACGCCTTTTGACAGGAATCGGGAATCCGTACACTTTGGCAATATCGTCGCCGAGCCTGCGGGTCACTCGCGTAATGTCCGCGCGAGTGGCTTTGCCGTAATAGATTTTTTCTTTCAGATTGTCGATCTGTGTTTCCGAAACGCCGTCCTTATAAACCCGGTAGAGATAGTGATTTGTGCCGTCGTGGTGGATAGCTTCACAACGAAAATCGCCGTTTTTATCAACATACCAAGTAGAATAGTCAATATCTCGCTCACTATAAAGACAATCCCGGATATTACCGCTTTCGATTTCCTTATAACCCATACGCCGGCCGTTCCAAAGTCCCAAGTCACCGATAACGAGAATCGGACGGGATAACTGAATATCAAGATTCGTTTTTTCGTCCTGAAAATAAGTGCCGTTAATTTCATACATCAAGTTCATACGCTCGTGCGGAGAAAGTTCGGGGTACTGTGCTTCTAAATCTTCCTTCCAGTCGTCATAATCAAGGTAGTCGCTCCAAATAATGTGCCTGCCGTCGTTCATTGCAAATCCGCCTCGCTTTCTGTCATAAGGAATTGCCCGAACTCGGTAAAGGCGTACCAGTTTGTGCGGTCAAAACGGCTTTCATTGAACCGCCCTTTTGTTAAAACACGCCCCTTTACAAGCTGTTTGAGCGCATAGCGGATTTCATCATAGGAGAGAAAGGGAAAGAACCCGGTCAACATCTGTACCGAACAGCGAAACCAAACCTTGCCCTCGTGGAGCTGCGGCTGCCGTGCGCTTTTTTCCTCGATACAATCCCAAATAAAATCTGACAGGACAGCGGCGTTGACACCGTATTTCTGCGCTATGTTTGAATGGAAAAAATGAACCATAGTCGAATCCTCCTTATATATTTTTTCGGGATATGTAAAGAGGGCGGCTGCGCCGCCCCCGGCCGTTATTTCTTCTTGGCTCTGATTTTAAGGAAAATCAAAGCGCCTACAATGAATACGACCAAGCCGATTGCAAGGATAGTTTTCAGTTCCATTATTCAGCGTCCTCCTTTTTTCTGAACTTAAAGCCGGTCACACCGAGCGCCAAAGCGCCCGTCCCGGAAATGCCGAGTAGGGCAAGCCAAAGGGCGGGATTGCTGTCGTCGCCTGTTTTCGGCGTGTCCCGGAGTTCGTTGTGCATTTCTACAACGGTTACAGCGCCCTCAAATACGCTTGCCGTCTTGTCGGCGGGGAGAACATAGGCGGCAGAAGCGCCGTCCGATACCTCGCTCACGGTGTAATCGCCAATGCGGAGATTTTCAATGAAGATTTCTCCTTTTTCATCGGTAGTAAAGATTTCAGAGTAGCCGTTTGCCCCGGTTACACGGAATGAAAAGCCTTCAACTTTACCGTCCGAGGAAGTCTTAACGATTTTCAGAGAACCTACCTGCGGGGCATTGACAAAGCCCTTGCCCGCCTCGTTTTCGACAATAACGGTCTTGTCGTGTTCAGTAATTTCAAAATAGTAGGCGTTATCGTCCAGATAGAAGCCCTCCGGGGCTTTTTCCTCCTTTACGAAATAACCGCCGTAGATAAGGTCGGGCATTTCATAAACGCCTGCGCTTGTTTCGGTAAGCGTGCCGAGCAGTTCATCGTCTGCGTCAAGCTCCTCGTTCCCGTTAGAATCGCGGTAAACGGAGAACTCCGCCCCGGAAAGTTTGTTGTCGGGATAATCCTTATCGGTTTTGGTGAGCTGCACCGTCCCGCGAATCAGCGTATTTTCAATTTCAACCTCAATTTCCGCCCCGTCTTTATCCACGGTAACGGCAAAGACTTCTTCCGAAAGGACAAAGCCTGTCGGGGCCTCAATCTCACGCACGGTCCAATTTCCATAGGGTACATCGGCAAAAGAAAAACCGCCGTCCTCGGCAGAGATAGCGGTCATAATCGCATTTTCGGCTGTAAACTCGGTGCAGTCCGCTTTGAATAAGCCGATCAGCGCACCGCCGAGAGCGTTTCCGTCCTCATCCTTTTTCAGTCCGTGAATTTCGCCGTAAATCAGATCGTTGTCAATCGGTTTGCCGTCATTCGCCCTGATTTCCACAAGGGCGGCGTCCTGTCCGGCGTACCCAAAGACAACCGGGTACTTTTCATCGGAGAGAATATAGTGCTCATCGGTGGAAAGTTCCTTAAAATAGAAGCTGCCGAAAGGCAGATCGGTTTTGCATACGGCGCAGCCGTTTTCATCAACCGAGAGGATTTCAAGCAGTCCGTCCGCAGGGATAACCGAGCCGTCCGCTGCGGTCAATTCCCCGGCGGCGAACAGTCCAAAGGTCACGGCGGACATTTCGCCGTTTGCGCCGATTCCGAACAATTCATTCTGTTCTAAAACCTTGTCAAGCGAAACGATGGCTTTCTGCCGCTCATTGTAGAAGTTGGCGGCCGTTTCGGTAATCTCAATTTCCTGCCCCGCATAGACAAGTTCGGCGGCGTGGATTTCACCGTTCAAAACCATTCCGTAAGGGGCTTCGATTTCCCGGATTTCATATTTTCCGAGGTAAAGGGGCTTGCTTTCGGCAAGTCCTGTTTCATCGGTCGTTACGGTGTCAACCACTTCACCGGCAGCATAGCGGAGCGTGCCGTCCAAAGTGTAAATATCTTCGGCGGCGGTGATTTCATATACCGCTCCCGTAAGACCCTGAACGGAATAGACGGGCTGATACACGCCCTCGGATTCGGCGACAGAGGAAAAGACTTCGCCGCTCTTATTGATTTTGATAACGCCCTTTTGTGCGGTGTTCTCCTTGACAACCTCAATCACGGCAATACCGCCCTCGTCGGTAGAATTGTCCTGCACGACATCAAAATTCACGGGTTCGCTGTTTAACACATACCCGTAAGGCGCTGATACTTCGACCAGCGAATAGCCCGAACCGTATTCCAGTTTTTCGGGCGTAATCAAATAACCCTCGTCGTTGGTGTAGAAAGTGTCGATTGTAACAGGGGTGGGATAGGTGAAGCTCTGCGTAATCAGGCTGCCGTCCGGGCGGTAAAGCTGAAAGCCTGCGCCCGCATAGGGAATGGTTTTGCCGGTTTCTGCGTCCACCTTAACGATTTTGATATAACTTTCAAAGTTTGCGTTGTTGGCAAGATAACGGTAAACCTCGCCGTCCTCCCGGATATACACATCAAAATCGGGTAAAAGCTCTCTGCCGTCCCAACCTTTCACTTGACGGACGGTATAAATGCCGTAGGGCAGGTCTTTTGTTTCGGCATAGCCGTTTTCATCACAGGTGAGATAGTCGCGCTCGGAATCTTTGGCGGCGTCGTAGCTGCCGGAAGATTTTAAGAACACCTCAAATTCAGCCCCGACCTCCGGGGTTTCAAGCTGTGTGTCGCCGTCGTCGGTATGCTTAATCAGAGCGATTTTGCCCTTTATAACCTGTTCAATCACATCGTTTGCGGTGGAACTGTATTCCACGGTGTAGTTTTTCGCTTCTGCTCCGATATGATATGCGGTTTCGTCCAGCAAATAGCCCTCGCTCGGCTCGATTTCACGCAGCGACCAATCATCGCCGCAGACATAATAATCGGTGGTGAACTGTCCGTCCCGGTCGGTGGTATAGGTGTCGATAAGCTGTTCGCCCTTGAAAATCCCATAAACCGCACCCGCAAGAGAAGCGTCGCCCTGCGGCGTTCCCGTTTCCTTATCGCTTTTCGTAACGGTGACATTCCATTTTTTCAGAATGTTGTGAAAACTCTTGTTTGTTACCTTGTTCCATTCCACCGTCGCCATCTGATTATCGGGGATAACATAGCGGATTGCGGTATCGACTTCTTCCAGAACATAACCCGTGCCGATCAGCACATCGTTAAAATACGCCTTGCCGGAACTGTCGGTTACGGCGTATTCATCGACCGCAATCCCCGAAAGAGAAGTGCCGGACAGGTGGAAAGTAACTCCCTCGTTCAAGCCGTCCTCCGAGGTTTTGGTAACGGTGAGATCGCCCCGTTTCAGCACGTTATTGAAATTCACCGTTGCGACCTGTCCGCTTACGACGGTAACACGGCGAACTTCCTGCGGCTCGTATTTGTCGTAGTTCTGTTCGGTCACGGTATAAACACCGGGGGTAAGATTGTCGATCTGAATAACGCCGCCTGCGCCTGTCTTAACGGTTTTGTTCACGCCGTTTCCTGTGATCGTAAAGGAAATGCCTTCAACCTTGCCGTCCTCGCTGGTCTTTACGATTTTGGCGCTGCCGTAGCTGACTTTTACTTTGAGATAGCCGTTCACGGGGTCGCTGACAGATTGCGCATAGGTGACAATATCCTGAATCCCGCCGTCCGGGCCATAAACGCCGTCCGTCCAAGTGATAACGCCCCGTCTTTGGGAGTTTTTCTTTTGGGCTGTAATGGTGACGGTATCGCTCGGCGCTTCATCGGCGGTAATCGTCAGCTTGTTTCCGTTCACCGAAAAACGAATCCCCGAAGTGCCTGCGGAAAAAGAGTAGTTAGAAAGCACATTGTTGTTATCAGTAAGGGTAGCGGTGTACTTTTCGCCGTCCCATTCAAGCTCAATGCTCTGTGCCTTGCCTGTGGATTTTGCAAAAAAGCTCGGCAGTTTGGAATGGCTCTGTACGCTTGCGGCAATCGAATTGTAGTAACGCATAATCTCGTCACGCAGCGGGTGGTTCGGGCTGATCTGATCGAGAATGGCGTCTTTGCCGCCTGTGCCGACTTTATTGAAATTCTCGTCACGCTCTCCGATAACCGTTTCCCAAATCAAAAGCTGCGTAGCGACGGCGTGGGCCAGTTTATCGCCGCCCTCATTCTGCGAACGCCAAGAGGTTGAGATCGTACCCGTATAGCCGTACTGCATAATTCTTCCGATGAACAGCTTTATATCGTCGGGGGCAATGGTTTTGTTATAGGCCGAGGGGTAGTTATCCCAAAAATCCTCGCCCTTTTTCGTGTAGCGGTCGCCTGTTTCCTGCGGAATACCGGGTTCAATGCAGTAACAGATATTGCCCTCATAAGAACCCATTGCACGGACGGTCGTATAGCGGGAACTGCCGCACGACCAGCCGTTCATAAAATTGTAGCTGCCGTGTCCCCATTCGCCGCCATAGTTGGCGTCGCCGTCACGGGGAAATGAAACAAGATAAACCTCGTCGGTTTCTTCTGCGGCATAGGCGGTCGTTCCAAACCCTGCGAGGGTAGTAACGCACATCAGCGCCGCCAGAAACAGCGACATTATTTTTTTGAGTTTCAGCGTTTTCATTTGAAATCCTCCTTGAAATGAAAAAACGCACCGTGCTTTTAACACAGTGCGTTCGTAGTGAAATATTAAATTTTAGGCATAGCCGATATACAGATCATAGCTCCCGTCAGAGCGTTCCTCCGCCCATATCCAGACATCGGTGATCTCGCCGTCGCGGCTGTATCGGTTCAACCGGCTTTGAATATCCCGTTCCAGATACATACTGTGCGAACCCGCCGTAATCGGGTTGTCCCAACAGGCGGTTGCGTCCGGCGATACATTCAGTCCCACGCTTTCAGCATACCCAACCGCAAAATCTATCCAAGTCTGAATGTTGAATGTGGGTGCGGTTGGTTCTTCCGTAATCGCCGGGGTGGTTTCCTGCGGCGGCTCGCTCGCTGCGGGGTTCTCCGCAGGCGGTGCCGTCGGCTGTGATGTTACAGGCTCCGGCGTGTCCGTTTTGGGCGGTTCGGTTTTTTGCGGTTTGCTTTTATCGGCTGTCGGCTGAACTTCCACCTTTGAACTCTCCACGGCGGCAGGCGGTGAAACTTCTGCCTGTGGGGTTTCTGCCTTAACTGTGGGTGCGGGTTGCTCCGAACTCTCCTTACTTTCCGAAACAGAAGCGGCTGAACTTTCTTCCGGCTCTGTGCTTTGCGCAAACCCGGACGAAACTGTTTCCTGTAAAGAATTGTCGTCTGTGTGCGGATTTTCCGTATTTGCACAACCCGAAAAAGAAAGAATGAACGCCGCAAAAACAGCGATTCCGATTGCTTTTCTCATTTTATGGCCTCCTTTGCAGCTTCATTGTACGCAAATCTGTGAAATTCTGCAAAGGTGTGAGCAGTGAGCATATACGCTATCTCTTTTTCGGATAGTACAGGTAGTTTTGAGGGGGAGAGGTGTGGAGAGGGGGAACAGCCGACATCGCCCTTTTCATAAAAAAGGGTATAGCTGCCCCTTGTTAGGAAACTTTATCTTTCCATCCCTCGCTGCCGTTCACGCTTACGGTAGAGTTCCAAAGCCTTAATAATGGTATCTTCGATTTTCTGTGCGGGCGTCCCCGGCGCAAAATACTTGCTGATACGCTCTTTCGGCATTTTGAACTGTTCTTTCTGATTGGGCTTTTCCTCCTGCATAATGGAGAGAATTACCTCGTCGGTCAATTTGCCGTCCCTGCTAAACTCTTTCATCTTAATAGCCTGTGCCAAAGACGGAGTGCAGTCCTCACATTCCATTGTTTCGCATAGGGTTTGCTGCTGTTCTTTGGAAAGGTAGGAAAGCTCCACGGCGGGACGGAAAGCAATTTTTCCGTCGTCAACCATTTGCAGGACAGGCGGGATAAGCTCAGTTAAGCGGATATAGCGTTGAATTTGAGAACGGCTGTCCGGGCTGTTGGCGGCTAACTGCTCGTTAGAGCGAGAGCCTTTTAACTTCGGCTCCAGTGGGGCCGAAGTTAGGTCGGTTCGCTGGCCTTGCCTTTTCATAGCGTCCAGCTTCATCTTATAGGCAAATGCTTTTTCGGACGGTAAAATCTTTTCCCTTTGCAGGTTACTGTCCACCATAACGATTGTCGCTTCATCATCGGTAAGGTTTCGGACAATGCAGGGGATTTCAGCGATACCCGCCAGAGCCGCCGCAAACTTTCGCCTGTGGCCTGCGACCATTTCATAGCCGCCGTCCTCTTTCGGCCGGACAAGAGCAGGAACTAAAACGCCGTATTTTTTGATACTCTCGACCATTTCAGCCATATCCTCGTCCTGCCGTACCTGAAACGGGTGGTTGGGAAAGTCGGAGATTTCGGCGGGATTCAGCGTCACAACTTTTTCAAGCTGTGAATCCGCCCGGTCGTCCTGCGTAGAAAACAGATCATCGAGCGGCGTCATTCCTAAATCTCTCGTTTTTACGCTCAATCTCCAACACCTCCTTTGTCAGCGCACGGTATGCGGCGGCAACCTTGCCGTTCTTGTCGTGAGCAAAAATGCTCTTGCCCCTGCCGCTGGTTTCGGCGGCTCTTACGGAAAAGGGTATCTCCGTACCGAAAACCTTGATTTTCTCGCCGTAGTGGGCCCGCAGAGAAGCAATGATTTCCTTTGCCTCGTTTGTGCGGCTGTCCACCATAGTAAAAAGAATCCCGTCGATTTTCAGTTTCGGGTTGATCTGCCGTTTCACCTTTGAAATAGACTGCATAAGCAAATCCAGACCCTTTGCAGATAGAAAAGACGGCTGCGACGGAATGATAACGCTGTCCGCTGCCGCCAATGAGTTAATCGGCATCATTCCGAGTGAGGGCATACAGTCAATGAGGATATAGTCGTAATGGGGCTTTACCGCATTGATATATGTCCGCAGCACGCTTTCCCGGCTCATAGCGTTAATCAGCCGGATTTCCATACCCGACAGCTCAATGTTCGCAGGGAGCAGGTCAACGCCCTCGCCGTGGTGCAAAATGCCGTGGCCGTTTGGAATGGGCTTGTCGTCGATTACAGTCTGCATAATATCCGCAAGAGTAACGGGCAGTTCGTCGGGTTTAGGGTAGCCGAGGGAGAGCGTCAAAGAAGCCTGTGCGTCTGCGTCGATCAGCAAGACCCTTTTGTTTTCCTGTGCAAGCCCGATTCCGAGATTCGCTGTCGTGGTAGTTTTACCCACGCCGCCTTTTTGGTTCGTCACCGCAATTACTTTGCAATTCGCCATTTTGGGGTTTCCTCCTTTACATATATTTAGCCGCCCACGGCGATTGTGAGCGACTATGTAGGGAAATAAAAACAACCACTTGCTTTTTATACAGGTGGTTGCTATACTAAAAGACACGAGGGGTAACAAGGTTCACTTTTTTAGTTGAACGCTCGTCCAACCCCGGGTTTTTTTGCTAATACTTTTGCAATACGACATAAAAATTAGCAGGATATAGAGGGAAACGCCCCGGTTCTCAAAGAAACTCAAATCATCGGAAATCCTTGATATTACAAGGGTTTTCGGACATTACAGGACACGCAGGTACACGGTTGAAAATGAGTTTTTTTGAACTCCTAAGCGGAAGGTCGGGGATTCGAGTTCCTTCTGGCGCGCCAGCAACAATGC
>ERZ827520.1708-NODE-1708-length-23877-cov-3.096340_pt1 | contig 23877 bp, 19 predicted proteins | sample MGYA00519581_ERZ827520 | MGnify/ENA primary metagenome ERZ827520 (study PRJEB31778, sample SAMEA3449339) | human gut metagenome | biome: human gut; feature: human-associated habitat; material: faeces | place: United Kingdom | collected 2010/2012 ...
ATCCCGAGAAAATAATAAGGGATCAGCTTACACAGTAGCAGTTCCGTGCGGGTAATCTCCGTAGAGAGCAGAGCCTCCATGGTGCCGCGTTCCCATTCTCGCGCCACCACCAGCGAGGTGAGGATCGCGCCGATGACCGTCATGATAATGGTCACCGCACCGGGGATAATAAAGTGCTGGCTTATTGCCGCCGGGTTAAACCAGTAGCGGGTTTGTACATCAATAAGCGGTTCAAAAGTCTGCCCGTTATCCTCCGCTCGCTGCATTTGCCAGATCTGCCAGATCCCTTCGACATACCCCTGCACAAAGTTAGCGGTATTCGGCTCACTGCCGTCGGTGATCACCTGAATCGGTGCGGTGGCGTTGGCGCGCTCCATCTGTTCGGCGAAATCCACGGGAATAACCACCAGACCGCGAATTTTCCCCGCCTGCATTTTGGCGATCAATTCCTGACGGTTATCGCTGATGGTGGCGTCGATGTAGGGCGAACCGGTCATGGTGTGGGTGAAATCCAGCGCCGCTTCGCTACGCTGTTCCAGTAAAATCCCGACCCGCAGCTTGCTGGAGTCGAGGTTAATGCCGTAACCAAAAATAAACAGCAGTAGCAGCGGGATCACCACCGCAATCAGCCAGCTACTCGGATCGCGAACGATCTGCCGCGTCTCTTTGACGCACAGCGCCCGCACGCGACGCCAGGACAGGATCGGATTACTCATTGCCATGCTCCTTATCCCAGTCGTGGATCAACTGAATAAAGGCTTGCTCCATGGTGGGATCGGGTTGCTCATCGTTAGCTGACTGCGCTTTCAAATCGTCCGGCGTGCCGCTGGCGATTAATTTCCCACGGTACACCAGGCCGATGCGGTCGCAATATTCCGCTTCATCCATAAAGTGGGTGGTAACCATCACCGTGACGCCTTTCTCTACCATGCTATTGATGTGCAGCCAGAATTCGCGGCGGGTGAGGGGATCAACGCCGGACGTCGGTTCGTCGAGAAACAGAATGTCCGGTTCATGCATCAGCGAGCAGGCCAGTGCCAGCCGCTGTTTAAAACCTAATGGCAGTTCATCGGTGGCGTGTGAGGCAATACTTTTCAGGCCAAATGCCTCGCTCATACGGGAGATTTTTTCGTTCTGCGCCCGACCGCGTAAGCCATACACACCAGAGAAAAAGCGTAAATTCTGTTCGACCGTCAGGTTGCCGTAGAGCGAAAACTTTTGCGCCATATAGCCGAGATGCTGGCGCGCTTTACCGGAACTCTCTTTCAGATCCATCCCCAGCACCAGCGCCTGGCCGGAAGTCGGCACCAGCAAACCGCACATCATCTTAAAGGTGGTCGATTTGCCCGCGCCGTTTGGCCCCAGCAAACCAAAAATCTCCCCGCGTTTAACGGCAAAGTTGACGTGATCGGTGGCGGCAAAATCACCAAATTTCTTGGTCAGTTCTTTCGCTTCGATCACCGTCTCGCCGGGTGTGCCTTCTACCGTATGCAATATTGCACCCAGCGGCGATTCCGAGGTTCCGGCACCGCCCAGCAAATCAATAAACGCATCTTCAAAACGCGGCGTAGTTTCGTTGATGTTGATTTCCGGCATCCCGTCGGCATGGCGAATATCGTCTGGTGTGGCCTCTTTTTTGAGGATCAGGCGTACCGATTTCCCCTGAATCATGCCGTCGCTGACCTGCGGCAGTTTCAATGCCCGTTGCAACAGTTTGCGGTTGCCCTCGTGCGGGCTGGTCATCAGAAAGCTGCGTCCGGCCATAGTTTGAGTCAGGGCTTTTGGTTCCCCCTGATACAGCAACTCGCCTTCGTTCATCAGTAACACGTCACGGCACTGCTCGGCTTCGTCGAGATACGAGGTACTCCAGAGGATTAACATCCCTTCGCCCGCCAGCTCATGCACCATCTGCCACAGTTCGCGCCGTGAGATAGGGTCAACGCCGACGCCGGGTTCATCGAGCAGCAACACTTTCGGTTCGCCCACCAGGGTACAGGCCAGGCCGAGTTTTTGTTTCATCCCACCGGAGAGCTTGCCCGCCAGGCGTCCGGTAAACGGGCCAAGAGACGTAAACTCCAGCAGGCGAGCAAAAGTCTGCTTCCGTGCTTCACCGGTGACGCTGCGCAAATCCGCGTACAGATTGAGGTTCTCCATCACCGTCAGATCTTCATACAGGCCGAATTTCTGCGGCATATAGCCGAGCACGGCGTGCAGCGCAGCGTCATTTTTGATCGGATCAAAGCCAATCACCGTGGCACTGCCGCTGTCGGGTTTCAGTAATCCCGCCAGCATCCGCATAAGCGTGGTTTTGCCCGCACCGTCCGGCCCAACCAGCCCCGTCACATAACCGGCGTGAATGGTGCAGTCGAGCGGTGCGACGGCGGGCTTGTCCATGCCCGGAAAGCGTTTTTCCAGGCCGTTCAGCGTGATAACGGCATCATTCATGTCCTGCCTCGTCACCGAATTGCACCGTTACCGGCATTCCCTGGCGTAACGCATCATCGGCGTCGGTCACCACAATACGCAGGCGATAGACGAGGTCGGTACGCAGATCCGGTGTTTCGACGGTTTTCGGGGTAAATTCAGCAGTCGGCGAAACGAAACCAATCTGCCCGTGATACGGCTTGTCCGGGCGACCATCGGTATAAAGCAACACTTTGCGCCCCGGCTGGGCCTGGTCAAGATTACGTTCATCAACATAGGCGCGTACCCACACCGGACGCGTCAGCGAGACGGTAAATACCGTGCCACCTTCATTAAGCACCGTGCCTGGCTCTACCGCGCGCGTTAACAGCGTGCCATCAGACGGTGCTATCAACGTTGAGTCCTGCAAATTCAGCTCCGCCTGCGCCAGTTGCGCCTGCGCTTGTTCGAGGCTGGCTTTCGCCTGGGCGATGTCCTGTTCGCGGTTACCGGAACGGTACTGACGCAATTTATCCTGCGCTGATTTCAGCGTGGCCTGCGCCTGGTCGCGCGAGGAGCGGGCATTTTCCAGGTCATTTGCCGAAATGGTGCGGCTTTTCCACAGTCCTTGCTGGCGGTTATAGAAGTTCTGCGCATAGTCATAGGCAGCTTGCGCCTGTTTCACCGCTGCGGCGGCCTGAGCGATTTCTTCATCTCGATACCCGGCAAGCATCAGGTCATACTGCGCCTGAGCCACCGAAACGCCCGCTTTCGCCTGCATCAGGGCAATCTCATACGGCTTGTGATCCAGTTCGCCCAGCACCTGGCCCGCTTTGATCGCATCACCTTCGTCCACCGCCAGCGACTCAACGCGCCCCCCAACACGGAAACTAAGATTCACTGTACGAATATCCACGTTGCCATACAGCGTCAGGCCGTTATCCTGGCGGCTTTGATACCACCAGTAGCCTCCGGCAACCACGGCGGCAAGTACTACTACCGCCAGTCCGATCACGACAGGTTTTTTCATCACTACAAACTCCTTTGCGATAATCCTTGCAAAATCAGGTCAATATGACAGGTCACCGTCTGGTTGATCAGTTCGGTCTTTTCTTCATCGAACGCGGTCCAGCCGGTACGTAACAGAATAGTTTCTTTGCCAAGACGAAACGCCAGAATCTCACCAATCAACGCATGGGTATGAAGGATCATGCGGGTATCATTGGCGTCGCAGCCGGTCCAGGCGGCAATCAGGCGTGTAAGGTGGCTGTGTAGCGGACTAATCACCTGTTCGTGCACCAGGTGATAGGCTGCCGTGGGAGAGAGCTGCTCACGGGAGATAAATTTGCTGAGGTTGACGGTGTCATCCTGGGTGAGCAGCTTAATCATGTTCCTGCAGGCGCGAAGGATCAGTTCGCGGATGGCAGCCCGATCCGGCTGTGGTTGTGCGAACAAACGTTCGGCTTCTTCGGCGTGTGGACGGAACTGCTCGCCAATAAAATCAGCAATCCACTGGGCGCAGGCGAGGTACAAATCCTCTTTCGAACCGAAGTAGTAGGTGATGGCAGCGATATTCTGCCCGGCCTGGGCGGCTATCTCGCGGGTGGTGGCGTTCATTCCATATTCACCAAACTGTGCCAGTGCCGCAGCAATCAGCTGTTTTTTCGCCTGTTCACCCTTGATTGTCATGGCAGGATTATTCATCGCACAGTCCATTCTTAATCAAATGATTGATTAAGATTATGACTCCATAGGGGAGTTGTCCAGTATGGCTAAGAATTTTAGCTACGCCAGTCGCAGGGATAATTTATGCGCTGCGTCACAAAAACTGCTACACTCCGCTCCCTCATGACATTGTGGTTTTTGTCATTTTCCTTTTCAGTATCTCCCTGAAAACTACACCGGTAACGGTCGGGGCGGTTCGGAGTAGTTATGTCTTTCGATTCTTTGGGTTTAAGCCCTGATATCCTGCGCGCCGTTGCCGAGCAGGGTTACCGTGAACCCACCCCTATTCAGCAGCAGGCGATCCCTGCGGTGCTGGAAGGCCGCGACCTGATGGCCAGCGCCCAGACTGGCACCGGCAAAACAGCGGGCTTTACGCTGCCGCTGTTGCAACACCTGATCACTCGCCAGCCGCACGCCAAAGGGCGTCGTCCGGTACGTGCGCTCATTCTTACCCCGACCCGTGAACTGGCGGCGCAGATTGGCGAAAACGTCCGTGATTACAGCAAATACCTGAACATTCGTTCGCTGGTGGTGTTTGGCGGTGTCAGCATTAACCCGCAGATGATGAAGTTGCGCGGCGGCGTTGATGTGCTGGTGGCAACGCCGGGACGTCTGCTGGACCTGGAACATCAGAATGCGGTGAAGCTGGATCAGGTTGAAATCCTCGTCCTCGATGAAGCTGACCGCATGCTCGACATGGGCTTTATCCACGATATCCGTCGCGTGTTAACAAAACTGCCAGCGAAGCGCCAGAACCTGTTGTTCTCCGCCACTTTCTCTGACGATATTAAAAACCTGGCGGAAAAACTGTTGCACAACCCGCTGGAAATCGAAGTGGCACGCCGCAATACTGCGTCTGATCAGGTGACCCAGCACGTTCACTTTGTCGATAAGAAACGCAAACGCGAATTGCTGTCGCATATGATTGGGAAAGGGAACTGGCAGCAGGTGCTGGTGTTTACCCGTACCAAACATGGCGCTAACCATCTGGCTGAACAGCTTAATAAAGATGGCATCCGTAGTGCGGCGATCCACGGTAATAAATCGCAAGGTGCGCGTACTCGTGCGCTGGCCGATTTTAAATCGGGCGATATTCGTGTACTGGTGGCAACTGACATCGCTGCGCGCGGTCTGGATATCGAAGAGTTGCCGCACGTCGTCAACTATGAACTGCCAAACGTACCGGAAGATTATGTCCACCGTATCGGGCGTACCGGTCGTGCGGCTGCTACCGGTGAAGCGTTGTCGCTGGTGTGTGTTGATGAACACAAACTGCTGCGTGATATCGAAAAACTGCTGAAAAAAGAGATCCCGCGCATTGCGATTCCGGGGTATGAGCCGGACCCGTCAATCAAAGCCGAACCGATCCAGAACGGTCGCCAGCAACGTGGCGGCGGTCGTGGACAGGGCGGTGGTCGTGGTCAACAGCAACCACGCCGTGCGGAAAGTGGTGTGAAGTCTGGTAACGCGAAGCCCGCAGAAAAACCGTCTCGTCGTCTCGGCGATGCCAAACCGGCAGGCGAACAACAACGCCGCCGCCGTCCGCGTAAACCTGCCGCTGCGCAGTAATACCATGTAAGGGCAAAAGAGTATCACAGGCTTTTGCCCATTATTCAGGTAACACGGTCAGACATGCATGACATGACTGATTTTATTGTTTTAATAAATTTGCTTTATGATCTATCTAGTGTATCTAAAATGGCAATGAAATTATTTCTCCTTGCAATTTGAATTATTGTTAATAACATTTGCTGATATTCATAAACAAATTCTGGGAAAGTCTGGAATAAACATGCTATTGCATAAAGTGTTTGTTCATCATCTGGAAAAGTATTATGAGATATGTGATTCAATATTAGCTTGATTCTATCCCTGATTTTATTATTTTCATTGTCTATAGTGTATCCGACTATCTCCCTAAGCAAAATAAAGTATGCAGTCGTTTCATTACCGTATATTTTTAGTAGTTCTAATAAACTATCAAAAATCGCTCATTTCTGCTTATTGATAGAAAGATTGATCGCCAGTCTGTTTAGAGCGGTGCAGCAGCAAACTTTCACAACCGGGTTATCCTGAGTTTACTGTGCGAAAAGTTAAAAATGAGCGATTTCTGTAAGATTCCCTATTTTGCCAGGCTTATGATCCGCAGATCATTCAAGTGCAAAGGAGCGATGTATGGATTGTTCAAAATGCAATGGTTATGCGACAATGTTATTAAATATGGTGCAGGGTTCAGACCCGGTTAATTTACTGGAATTGCATGGTTTCCTTGAACATTTCGCATATTATGTTTCATTTGGCAAATTTAATGCTGGCCACCAGCGCTATAATGCATTTAAAAAATTCGTCAGTGAGATATCGGAGATCAGCGCAAATGATATCAATATGACGATTAAAACCGGGCAATCCAGACATGAAAATGTTATCTCTATAAATATGAATGATGCAATTCCTCGTGATGTGAAAGGGATCACCGTCAGAATAGATAATATTAATGGAAAGAAAAGCAACTCTACTTTGTCAGATGTTTTTATTCCCTATGTAAATACATTTTCCGACCTCAAAAATAAAATACTCAGGATGAAAATTGAACTGACTGAAGGTAGTGGTTTTTCTAAAAGTCTTTCTGACAGTCAGATTGAGATGCATATTCTGAAGAATGTTAATTCGCTAAACGTTGGCGAGAAATTGAATGATGATAATCTTGCATATCATTCTATATTCACTAACGAATTCTCTGTTATTATTCCGCCATCCTATTATGATGCGACTTCTGTAGTAAACGCCAATAATGGTGTGAGAGAAAAACTATTTGAAAGTGATAGTAAAGTTAAAGATATCGTCGATGAAATGTCTAATCATGATGTGGAGAGCGAAAAAGATATATTTGTTATCGGAGGAATGATAGAAAAACTGGATTCTCTGGTAGACGAATCTTTCAATGAAAATACTGATAACATACAAACAGTAAAAGATTTGTTAACGCAATTAACTGATGGCATGGAACTCTTCGCGCTGCGGGACATAGTGGCATTCCCATCGTCCATAATAGCAAAATTATTAAAATCCCCACTTAATAGCGATCATGAACTTGTTATGCGCGCATTGGATACGTATCTGTGCTACTTCAGAAATAAAAATCTGAGTAACGATGCGGAAAGAATCAACTTTTTCCATGCTCTCTTTTTAAAGAAACCAGAGTTGATGGTTTCTGAAAATTATAGATTTATTCAATTTATTGATTTGCTTTTTGAAAATGGAAGTGTTGAAGAGAAAAACTTAGCATTTGACCTTTATCACAATTATCTTGCATTACCTGAAATAAAACAATTCGTTACTGAAGAAATAAAGTTGAATTTCAATGAGCAGCAAGGATTGTTAGATAAAGATAATAAATGTTATATCCTGTTATCATCCGATAACTCTGGGCGAGTAATGCGCTTATCGCACCAGGCGTTAATCTCAATGCTTGAGCCAGAGGTTAAGAAAAAGACTATCTGGAATAATTACTCTATATATCCATCTTTGCAGGATACCCATGAAGATGTCAGAGATGATCCAGAAACGATTTGTACGCGTGCATTTCCTTTATTTGCAAAAGGATGGGAATATGCGCAGAAAAATAAGAAACACCAATTGATTCTCAATGCTCTTGGATTGAAAGGTTATATTCGTGATGTATTTATGTCAGCAATAATGCGAAAAACAGACTTTGTGCCAGAATCGGATAATCAACCGACAGAATTTAAATCATTATTTTCCTCTTTGATGACCGATTCAGACCAATGGCAACAGCATACTCTGAAAGATAAACATTACGCTAATCTATTAACGATGCTGGATCTCAAAGAGGCCAGTGAAAGTGATAAGTCTAAAATATTTTTCTGTCTGTCTGCCATATTTGCAAATATTTCTCACAGTAATGTCTTTTACGGTATTCCTGATGCGTCAAAAATTTTAAAACGTTATGCATTTGCTTTATTGGCTAAAGCTCACTCTTTAGATGAAAATATGATAAGCAGTCAAACTTTTAATACATACAAAGCGGTATTGCTTGATTTCAATAATCTGTCTAATGAAGAGGCCAACCAGCTGCGTATAAGTTCGTTATATCGTGATATGGTCCGCTACGCACAATATCGTTTTTCTAAAGTTTTATCCGAGTGGACGCCAGACGCATGGCTGTAAAGATCCCAACAGGATAATGGCATTGATGGCCCTGGCTCAGGCCAGGGCGGGCAATACCGGTTCCTGCGAAGCGATGACGGCGGCAAGTGTACACGAAATGCGGTATCACTTGCTGTTTTCTGTCCTGAAGACTGGCGCTCACCGTGCCGTCGAACTTTCAATCAAATATATTGCGAGAGGGCGTCTTTGCGAGCCGCTTTCCAGAAACAGAAAAACCATTACCCCTGAAAACCGAAAAATGCCACAATATTGGCTGTTTATACAGTATTTCAGGTTTTCTCATGGCATTAACCGCAGCGCTTAAAGCGCAAATTGCCGCCTGGTATAAGGCGCTTCAGGAACAGATCCCCGACTTTATTCCCCGTGCGCCGCAGCGGCAGATGATTGCGGACGTCGCCAAAACGCTGGCCGGAGAAGAAGGGCGGCATCTGGCGATTGAAGCCCCCACCGGCGTTGGGAAAACGCTCTCCTATTTGATCCCCGGCATCGCCATTGCCCGCGAAGAGCAAAAAACGCTGGTGGTAAGTACCGCCAACGTGGCATTGCAGGATCAGATCTACAGCAAAGATTTACCGTTGCTGAAAAAGATCATTCCCGATCTTAAATTCACTGCCGCTTTTGGGCGTGGGCGCTACGTTTGCCCGCGTAATCTGACAGCGCTCGCCAGTACTGAACCCACGCAACAGGATCTGCTGGCGTTTCTTGACGACGAACTGACGCCGAACAATCAGGAAGAGCAAAAACGTTGTGCGAAGCTGAAGGGCGATCTCGACACTTATAAATGGGATGGTCTGCGCGATCATACGGATATCGCTATTGATGACGATCTCTGGCGTCGTTTGAGTACCGACAAAGCCAGCTGCCTCAACCGCAACTGTTATTACTATCGCGAATGCCCGTTTTTTGTCGCTCGTCGGGAAATTCAGGAAGCGGAAGTGGTGGTGGCAAACCATGCGCTGGTGATGGCGGCGATGGAAAGCGAAGCCGTATTGCCTGACCCGAAAAATTTACTGCTGGTGCTGGACGAAGGTCATCACCTGCCGGATGTGGCGCGGGATGCGCTGGAGATGAGCGCCGAAATCACCGCGCCCTGGTATCGGCTACAGCTGGACTTGTTCACGAAACTGGTCGCTACCTGTATGGAGCAGTTTCGCCCGAAGACGATCCCACCGCTGGCGATCCCCGAGCGTTTAAATGCCCATTGTGAAGAGTTGTATGCGCTTATCGCCTCGTTAAACAACATTCTCAATCTCTACATGCCTGCCGGGCAGGAGGCAGAGCACCGTTTTGCGATGGGCGAACTGCCAGATGAAGTGCTGGAGATCTGCCAGCGGCTGGCAAAACTCACCGAGATGCTGCGTGGCCTGGCGGAGTTATTTCTTAACGATTTAAGTGAGAAAACCGGCAGCCATGACATTGTACGTCTGCATCGGTTGATTTTGCAGATGAATCGCGCGTTGGGGATGTTCGAGGCGCAAAGCAAACTCTGGCGGCTGGCGTCTCTGGCGCAATCTTCCGGTGCGCCGGTGACCAAATGGGCGACGCGGGAAGAGCGCGAAGGGCAGCTGCATCTCTTGTTTCACTGTGTGGGTATTCGTGTCAGCGATCAGCTGGAAAGGCTGCTGTGGCGCAGTATTCCGCACATTATTGTCACCTCCGCAACCTTGCGTTCGCTGAATAGTTTTTCGCGTTTGCAGGAGATGAGTGGTCTGAAAGAGAAAGCGGGCGACCGTTTTGTGGCGCTGGATTCCCCCTTCAACCACTGCGAACAGGGCAAAATTGTTATTCCCCGGATGCGCGTTGAGCCTTCTCTCGACAACGAAGAGCAGCATATTGCCGAAATGGCGGCCTTTTTCCGTAAGCAGGTGGAGAGCAAAAAACATCTCGGTATGTTGGTACTGTTTGCCAGCGGACGGGCGATGCAGCGCTTTCTCGACTATGTGACGGATTTACGTCTGATGTTGCTGGTGCAGGGCGATCAGCCGCGTTACCGTTTAGTTGAACTGCACCGCAAACGCGTCGCCAACGGTGAGCGCAGCGTGCTGGTGGGCTTACAGTCATTTGCCGAAGGGCTTGATCTGAAAGGCGATCTGCTCAGCCAGGTGCATATCCACAAAATCGCTTTTCCGCCCATTGATAGCCCGGTGGTGATCACCGAAGGTGAATGGCTGAAAAGCCTCAACCGCTATCCGTTTGAGGTGCAAAGTCTGCCGAGCGCTTCGTTTAACCTGATTCAGCAGGTTGGGCGACTGATTCGAAGCCACGGTTGCTGGGGGGAAGTGGTTATCTACGACAAACGCTTGCTGACCAAAAATTATGGCAAGCGACTACTGGATGCATTACCGGTATTTCCGATAGAGCAACCGGAAGTCCCTGAAGGTATAGTTAAAAAGAAAGAAAAAACGAAATCCCCACGCCGTCGGCGGCGTTAATGATGTGAGTCAGGTAAGGAGTCGTAAATGGACTATCGCAAAATCATTAAAGAGATCGGGCGCGGGAAAAACCACGCGCGCGATTTAGACCGGGATACTGCGCGCGGTCTGTATGCCCATATGCTCAATGGTGAAGTCCCTGACCTTGAGTTGGGCGGCGTATTGATTGCGCTGCGTATCAAAGGGGAAGGGGAAGCAGAGATGCTCGGCTTTTACGAAGCCATGCAAAATCACACCATCAAGCTGACGCCGCCTGCAGACAAGCCGATGCCGATTGTCATCCCCAGTTACAACGGCGCGCGTAAACAGGCCAACCTGACGCCGTTGCTGGCGATTCTGCTGCACAAACTCGGTTTTCCTGTGGTGGTTCACGGGGTTAGCGAAGATCCAACCCGCGTGCTGACAGAAACCATTTTCGAACTGATGGGTATTACGCCAACGTTGCACGGCGGGCAGGCGCAGGCGAAGCTCGGCGAACATCAACCGGTGTTTATGCCTGTCGGCGCGTTTTGCCCGCCGCTGGAAAAACAACTGGCGATGCGCTGGCGGATGGGCGTGCGTAACAGTGCACATACCCTGGCGAAACTGGCGACGCCATTTGCCGAAGGTGAGGCACTGCGTCTTTCCAGCGTTTCGCATCCGGAATACATTGGACGCGTCGCGAAGTTCTTTAGCGATATCGGCGGGCGGGCGCTACTAATGCATGGTACTGAAGGTGAAGTGTATGCTAATCCGCAGCGCTGCCCGCAAATCAATTTGATCGACCATGAAGGGATGCGGGTGCTGTATGAAAAACAGGACCCTGCTTGTAGCGAGTTACTGCCACAAGCAAAAGATCCGGAAACCACGGCGCAGTGGATTGAGCGTTGCCTGGCTGGCAGCGAACCGATTCCCGAATCGCTGAAAATCCAGATGGCTTGCTGCCTGGTGGCTACGGGTGAAGCGGCAACTATCAGCGACGGCCTGGCGCGCGTTAATCAGGCATTTTAATTCTTTTCTCAGCCGGATGAGCCATGTCATCCGGCTTTTACCCCACCGCAATATGAAATTCCTGCATCTTTATTGACCTTCCCGCGCCCGGCGTGCAGCATAAAAAAACAACAAACACATAACATAAACAGGAGTTAACCATGGAAAGTGGTCATCGCTTTGATGCTCAGACGCTGCACAGTTTTATTCAGGCTGTATTTCGTCAGATGGGTAGCGAGGAACAAGAAGCGAAATTAGTTGCCGATCATTTAATCGCGGCAAACCTGGCAGGGCATGATTCACATGGTATTGGCATGATCCCAAGCTATGTGCGCTCCTGGAGTCAGGGGCATCTGCAAATTAACCATCATGCCAAAATCGTTAAAGAGGCGGGGGCGGCGGTCACGCTCGATGGCGATCGCGCATTTGGTCAGGTCGCAGCACACGAAGCGATGGCGCTGGGGATTGAGAAAGCGCATCAGCACGGTATTGCTGCCGTGGCGCTACATAACTCGCATCATATCGGCCGTATCGGTTACTGGGCAGAACAGTGCGCAGCGGCGGGGTTTGTCTCTATCCACTTTGTTAGCGTGGTCGGCATTCCAATGGTCGCGCCGTTCCACGGTCGCGACAGCCGCTTTGGCACCAATCCCTTCTGTGTGGTTTTCCCTCGTAAAGATAAGTTCCCGCTGTTGCTTGATTACGCCACCAGCGCCATTGCATTTGGCAAAACCCGCGTCGCCTGGCATAAAGGCGTCCCCGTGCCGCTAGGTTGCCTGATTGACGTTAACGGCGTGCCGACGACCAATCCGGCGGTAATGCAGGAGTCGCCGTTGGGTTCGCTGTTGACCTTTGCCGAACATAAAGGCTACGCCCTTGCAGCAATGTGTGAAATTCTTGGTGGGGCGCTTTCTGGCGGTAAAACGACGCATCAGGAAACGTTACAAACCAGTCCCGATGCCATTCTCAACTGCATGACCACTATCATCATCAACCCGGAACTGTTCGGCGCGCCGGATTGTAGCGCGCAGACCGAAGCCTTTGCCGAGTGGGTGAAAGCCTCGCCGCATGATGACGATAAGCCGATTTTGCTACCGGGCGAGTGGGAAGTGAACACGCGTCGCGAACGGCAGGAGCAGGGGATTCCATTGGATGCGGGAAGCTGGCAGGCCATTTGTGATGCGGCGCGGCAGATTGGTATGCCGGAAGAGACGTTGCAGGCTTTCTGTCAGCAGTTAGCCAGCTAAAAAAAAGCCCGTCCAGTGGCGGACGGGCAAACAAGGGTAACATAGGATCAATGAGGGTTAGAGCATATGCGTCTGTCGGCAAACAGACAGGGAAATACTTGTGCTGAACGTAGCGTAAACGCCTGATCTAGCATACGAATTACTTATAAATTACCGCAGTACCGCTTAATTTATTGTTGTTGGTGGCAGAAGTGATGCTGTATCCACTGGCACCGGCCGCCGCGGCTTTCTCAGCCAGTTTCGCTTCCAGGGCATCGAGGGTGGATGCGCCATCGGCAGAAACCACGCCGATTTTATTCATGTTCTGTGCCTGGGATGCCGTTACCGGTTCCGCCGCGAACACGCCAAATGACAGAGTTGAAAGAGCCATAGCAGCAACAACAGTATTGATAGTTTTCATAATTAATCTCTCGCAGGTGATTTTTGTATAAGTGACGTTGTTTCGTCGATGTGATGAGTATCACGTTTTTTTACGAGAGATAAAATCGAAGAGAATTGACCGCCTTGTTCAAATAAATTGATTGATATCTAACATACTGATAAACCATTTATTTGTTGTACTTATGGACTTGTTTTATACCGCGTGGCAGTCACGGTAGCGTTAAAGGCACGGAATGCCACGCAAAATACAAATTATACTCGCTATACATCCCGCCAGTTGTAGTTAACGTAACTGGCTGTCTTTCGAACCTCTGCGATTATATCCTGTATAAGCTGGTTTTTGTAAATCTTTCTCCTGCTGACAATGAATGCATAAGCGCACGCCAGGAATGGCTTCCCGACGGGCCTGCGGGATAGGGGCACCGCACTCTTCACATTCATACAGGCTCTCGCCACGCGGAATTTCACCCCGGGCACGAGCAATCGCATCTTCAATTGTACTGTTGATCTGTTCGTTGACGGCGTCATCGTTAGCCCAACCGGATGCCATATCGTCCTCCCCATATCAATGCTTGTACAGTTAAGTGTAGCTAATATAGGGACGAACCCGGGCAGTTCAAGCGTCAGATCTCCGACCATTCCCGCAGCAGATTATGATAAAGATTGAGCAGCGACAGGATCTCTTCACTTTCGCCATGGCGGCTTTTCAGCGACAGAATATTGGTGTCCAGTTCGAACAGCATGGCGCGCTTTTTATCATCGCGGATCATCGACTGGATCCACATAAATGATGCCACCCGTACGCCACGGGTTACGGGTGTCACGCAGTGCAGGCTGCTGGAAGGGTACAACACCAGATCGCCTGCCGGGAGTTTTACCCGATGTTGTCCGAAGGTGTCATTAACGACCAGTTCGCCGCCGTCGTAGCTTTGTGGATCGCTTAAAAACAGTGTGGCAGAAAGGTCAGTACGCATCCAGCCGTTTTGTGGATGGCTGCGTACTGCGCCATCCACATGGAAACCATAGGTTTCATTGTTCTGATAGCGATTAAACAGCGGCGTGGAAAGGGTACGCGGCAAGGCCGCGGCAAAGAACAAAGCATGTTGGTTAACCGCGTTCAGCACCTCATTTTGCAGGGCGGCGTATAACGTGCTGCGGGTGTCTACTTGTTGATTGTTCTTAACTTGCGCACCTTGTGCGCCGGTGGTGACGCGTCCATCCACCCATTCGGCTTGTTCCAGTTGTTCGCGAAAACGGGCGACGTCCTGTGGCGATAACACGCCGGGAATGTGGTACATCATACAAGTTCTCCAAAAAGTGGGGCCTGCGCCCCACATCTGAATCAGAAATGCATATTGGCTGTGAGCAAGAAGGTTCTTGGCTCGCCCGGGTGATAACGGTAGCCGCTCTTGTTGATTGAGGCGACGTAATCGGTATCAAACAGGTTGTAGACGTTTAGCTGGAAGTCGAGATTGCGATTAACCCGATACCCCAGTTTAGCGTCGGCGACCCAATAACCTTCGGTAAACGCTGGCGTTCCCACCGCGCCGTCAGAACCTTTATGCATACTGCCGATATACCGTGCGCCCGCACCAACGGAAATATCATCGGTTGCCTGATATTGGCTCCATAAGGTAAAGGCGTGCTCCGGCGTATAGGGCAGCGATGAGGAACCATCTTGGGCAACATCTTTGCCGTTTTTGATGGTTGCTTTTTGCTGGGTATAGCCGCCAATCACCTGCCACGCGGGGGTGATATTCCCGGCCACGGATATCTCATAGCCTTCGACACGTTTCTTACCATATTGCGAATAAGTCCCGTCATCATTTTGCTCAACTTCATTTTCAATATCAGTACGGAACAGCGCGGCGGTAAGTAGCAGGCGTTTATCCAGAACCTGCCATTTGGTGCCAATCTCGCTGGTGTTGGCTTTTTGCGGTTTAAAATCGGTGCGGTTGGCACTGTTACCGCTGCCAGACTGCGCAAGGGCGAAGTTGTTGCCGCCCGGCGGCTGCTGGGAAACGGCATAGTTAATATAGATATTGCCGTTTTCCGTCAGGTGATACAGCGCCCCGGCTTTCCAGTTCACCAGATTGCCCGACTTGGCGGTGTCGACGGTGGTGACTGGAGAACCTTTTGCCACACCAGCTGGGCAGGTGATGGCACCGCGTCCGCTGCCGCCGCAGGCGGTGGCACTGTCATATTCAGTATGATAATTATCCAGACGGATCCCGCCGTTCAGCTCAAAATCACGGGTGATTTGCAGCGTATCGAAGGCGTAAATTGCGAAGGTATCCGTCTGACCATTGGCGTTTGCGCCGTTGCGCGTCAGGCCGCCGGGATGAATGCTGCTGTCAGGATGATAAATATTTACCGCAGGTAACGTCACCGGATTAACGCCGTAGTTAGTCTGCGTTTCACGGGTAAATTCCACGCCGGTACTGACATCATGACCGATAGAACCGGTATAGAACGTCGAGGTCAGGTTGGTCTGGTTGGTGAGAATTTTATTACTCACATCTTTAGTATTCGCCGTGCGTGACCAGGTCCAGCTATTCACATCGCTGGTGGGCTGGGTAATATTCGACGCCCCGCCCATAATCGCCGTCATCAGGTAATCCTGCTTCACGCGCGACCAACGGGTAGTATTGCGAATGGTGGTGTTATCGTTGATGTCGTGCTCAAAACGCATGGTAGCGGTGTCGGTGGTCGAATCGTCGTAATCGGAATCCGTGCCGTAAAAGTTATGAGTATCAACTTTTCCGGAATGATTCAGGGCCGCCGTTCCCGCAGATGGGGCAGAATAACCCGGTAAACCGATGGTCGGAATGCCGCCGTCTGGCGTGTTGTGCTGGGTGACATGCAGATAATTAAGATACAAACGATTCGCTGTGCCAAGGCCAAAAGCGACAGAAGGGGCGACGCCGTAACGCTCATTTTTAACTTTGTCGCGTCCGGCATCGTGCGTTTTTTCACCCATCACATTCAGGCGCACCGCAGTGGTATCACCAATGACCTGATTGACGTCCAGCGTGCCGCGGCGGAACCAGGCGCTGCCAATACTCGCGGAGGCGTCAATGCCGGAATCATTGCGCGGCTGCTTGCTGATCATATTGATCGAGCCCGTCGGCGCGCTGCGCCCGTAGTCGGTGCCAGACGGCCCTTTAATTACTTCGACCTGCTCGGTATTGAAGGTGTCGCGCGAGACGCTGCCGATATCGCGAATGCCATCAATATAAATACTGTTAGAAGTATCGGCACCGCGCATATAAATGGCGTCGCCAGTGGTGGAGTTACCGTTCTCACCCGCAAAAAACGCACCCACGCCGGGGACGTTTTTGAGCGCGTCGGTAAGGTTGGTTGCGCCCTGATCTTTAATCACTTGTTCAGAAATCACCGTCATCGTGCGGGTAGTATCCGCTACCGGACGCGAGAATTTCGGATCGGCAGATTGTTGTGGCGCATAAAGCGAAGGCGTTGATGCTTCGACAACCAGCGTGTCATCCGCGTTAGTTTGCCCTTCGGCGGCGAGAGCCTGAGCCACAGGCGTGATGCCAATACAAAGACCAGCAAAGAACGTGAGCGAATGAAATTGTCTGGCAGGGAAATTGCGATTGTTTTCCATTTTGCAGGTGACTTTTTCTTATATGTTGAAATTTTCACTGCCACGAGAAAGCATCTCTGCGGATGCGATGCCACTGTTAATCTCGTGATAGTGTTCGTGCAAGTGATAATAATTTTGATAAGCATTATCACCTGGCGCGATTTTCTATCACCCATTGCGCGAAAAAGAAATACATTTATTTACATTGCGTTCATATTTGATGTTTTTTGCTTACAAATCGGACGAAAACTGCATCCAGAGGCGAATGCAGTTACGTTGGTGGGGTTATTTGTAGATGATTGCAGTACCGAACATCTGGTCATTTCCGCCTGCGGAATTAATGACATAACCTTTCGCGCCTTGTTCGCGCGCTTTTTCTGCCAGTTTATCCTCCAGATCGCTTAGGTTTGATGCGCCAGTTGCCGAAACGGTACCGGCGGGCCGTAGCTGACCGCTGTCCAGGTTACTCATCGGTTGCGCGGCATAAGCCGTGAGAGAGATTCCGCTCAGGACGGTGGCAATCAGTAGTGTGAGGCACTTTTTCATAATGACATCCTCATAAATACAACGGGTAGTGCCTGATAAGTGTAGGTCGCCTGGGCGATGAAAATGACGCAAAAAATTGACAGAGATGTGCTTGTTTTTTGAACGATATATTTTTACAAAACAAGACAAATCAATGATATGCATAATGCTGATTTTTATGATGAATTGCCATAAACCATAGCCATGTGAAGGTTTATAGAAATGATAAACGCAGCCAGATATTTACCCTGTCGCGTTATGCGGGTATCTTACGCCGCTGCTTAAAGGAGAATGCTATGTCCGCCCAGAAACCGGGGTTGCATCCGCGCAACCGTCATCACAGCCGCTACGATCTCGCCACGCTTTGTCAGGTCAATCCTGAACTCAGGCAATTCCTCACGCTTACACCCGCCGGGGAGCAAAGCGTAGACTTTGCCAATCCGCTGGCGGTGAAGGCGCTCAATAAGGCGTTGCTGACCCATTTTTACGCCGTAGCGAACTGGGATATCCCCGACGGTTTTCTCTGCCCACCAGTACCGGGCCGGGCGGATTATATTCATTACCTTGCCGATTTACTGGCAGAAGCAACAGGATCAATTCCAGCTAATGCCAGCATTCTGGATATCGGCGTTGGTGCGAACTGTATTTATCCGCTGATTGGCGTACATGAATATGGCTGGCGTTTTACTGGTAGTGAAACCAGCAGCCAGGCGTTAAGCAGTGCGCAGGCGATCATCAGTGCTAATCCGGGGCTTAACCGCGCCATTCGTCTGCGTCGGCAAAAAGAGAGTGGGGCGATTTTTAACGGCATCATCCATAAAAACGAGCAATACGACGCGACCTTGTGTAACCCGCCATTCCACGATTCCGCCGCTGCGGCACGGGCAGGTAGTGAACGTAAACGCCGTAACCTGGGGCTAAACAAAGACGATGCACTGAATTTTGGTGGTCAGCAACAGGAGTTGTGGTGTGAAGGCGGTGAAGTCGCTTTTATCAAAAAGATGATTGAAGAGAGCAAAGGCTTCGCGAAGCAGGTGATGTGGTTTACCTCGCTGGTATCTCGTGGTGAAAACTTACCGCCGTTGTATCGTGCCCTGACGGACGTGGGCGCGGTGAAGGTGGTTAAAAAAGAGATGGCCCAGGGGCAAAAGCAGAGTCGCTTTATTGCCTGGACCTTTATGAACGACGAGCAGCGCCGCCGTTTTGTCAATCGCCAGCGTTAAAGCGTTGGTTCCCCCGGCGGCAACGGTTCAGCCGGGGTCGCGCCCGGAGCAGGCAGCACCTGATAAGTCTGCACTGGCGCGCGAACGCCCGCCAGGTCGAAATGTTTTTTCACCTGGCTGTCGAGGGCAAAGCGGACCGTCCACTGTTTGAGTGGCAGCGTGGTGAACGAAACACGCAGTGTAAACGCGGTATTGCTTAAGCCGACAATCCCGGCAAAATTCGGTTCACCAATAATCAGCCCGCGAATTTCTTCGTTTTCCATCAATTCCGCTACCGCATCTTTCAGTGCCTGATTGGCTTTATCAGCATCTTCATGGCGATCAACATCGTAATTTGCCACCACCGAACCAATGCCGCGGACGAAGTTAGCAAAGGTAGTTATCGAAGACCACGGAATGATGTGATACGCCCCGGTATCCTGACGCACGCCCACGGAGCGAATCGACATCCGTTCCACAGTGCCGGTCAACGGCCCGATAGTCACCAAATCTCCAGTGTTCATGCCGTTTTCAAACTGAATAAATACCCCGGTGATAATATCTTTCACCAGCGTTTGCGAACCAAACGAGATAGCCAGACCTAATGCCCCGGCACCTGCCAGCAATGGCGCGATATTAACGCCGATTTCCGACAACACAATCATGATGGTGATGGTACTGATAATCACCGCCAGCGCGTTACGAAACAGCGTCAGCAGGGTACGCGTACGGGCGCTGGGTAGCGGGCGGCCATGAATATCCGAAGCCAGCCGGTTTTCGATCAAACTGGCGAGCACTGTCCAGCCAACCGCCGAGAAGAAAAGAATGAGTGCGATACGGATCAGGATATCTACGGTTTTCTGCCCCGCACCGTTTTGCAGCCAGTTCCAGAAATCGAACAATCCCCATGCGCTCAACAGCAACATTACCGCCACGCAGACGGTCAGAATACGCGCCGTTTTCAATGCCGCCGAAAGCCAGCCGTTCAGCCGTTTTTGCAGCTCCGGATAATTTCGCTGAGTATGTGGCGAGAGGGTGATGGTTTTCGCCAGCCAGCGGGAAAACATACCGGAAACAAATGCTGCGATACCAATAATCGCCAGGCTACGCACCGTTGCACCCATCATAAATTTCAGGCTGTTGCCCGGATCGAACAACGAAAAGAAAAACAGCACGATAAAATAGGCGCTTGCCAGCCAGTGCCACACCAGCGCAAAGGCGCGGATAAACAGGCTGAAAAAGGCCAGCGAATGCTCCGCGAAGTTGAGCAAATGCTGGGTAATCTCTTTTTTATTACGAAAGATCAGGTACAGCGCCCAGACCGTCATGCACAGCATAATGATGACGTTCGCCAGCGCACCTATCTGTACATTCACCTGATTAGAGATAATCGGCACAGCCACAATCAGACCATAGCCAATCAGGCTGCTTAACCAGCTCAGGCGACGACTCCAGTAACGGGCGGTCTCGTCATGAATCGTGAACGGGCGCAGTTCCGCCACGTTTGGGCAAAAAATCAGGCGTAGTACAGCTTTGAAAAATTCAATCAGGGCAAAGGCGTTGAGAAACAAACTTTGTTGGAAAGCGATGGTGCGACTGCCCGCATTCAGGTTGTCGCTTAATACCTGGCCGACAAACAATGTCAGTGCCAGTAACAGCAGGTCGATAATAAACGCTCCGATAATCATCGCCGGAAGCTGCAACCAGTTACTGCGCTCACGATTTTTTTGCCGCGCCCACTGGCCCATTTTGCGATACAGCGGAAGTGCGCACAGGCGAATCAGCCAGTAAAAACCAAACACTAATACCGCTAACATTGAAAAATGGGTCAACGCATTGCTGAAGGTTTGTGGATTAAACGGCTTATGCGGGGAGCCGGTGATATTGCGATAAAGTTGTCCGAAGCGGGCGGAAAGGGCTTCACCATAATGGCGGCTGACTTCGGTGACTTTTTGCAGCACGGTTTGCTCTTCAACCAGCGTCGGCGGCACGATCTTCGGTACGGGTTCCGCAGGAGGCGTAGCGGCGACGGTGCGCAACTGGTCGATCAACTCTTTACGCGAGGTGTCATTATCCAGCACATCCGCCAGTGCGCCATAGGCCGCTTTTTTTTGTTCGATATCCGGTTCCGGGGCCGGTTCAGTCGTTGAGTCCGTTGTCGTTGTGGTTGTAACGCCGGGTATGGATACCGCGTGGGCAGGTGCGCCCAGCAGGCAGAAGAGGATGAACAGGATCCACCGCATGACTCCTCCAGTGAGAAAACAGAGCAAAAAGATAAGTATAGATGCTGGAGGAGGGGCGATTTTAAATGAGAGGAATCTGGTGTGCCTCCCTTTCGGGGGAAAGGGAGGCTGAGAAGTTAAGAGACGTGCTGCAAAAATTCCTGCAAGCGCTGGCTCGGTGGGTTCTTGATCAACACCTGCGGATCGCCATCTTCCGCAATCCGGCCTTTGTCGATAAAGATCAGGCGCGAAGCTACTTTCTCGGCAAAACCGATTTCGTGTGTCACGATCACCATCGTCATCCCTTCTTCAGCCAGATCCTGCATAACCTTCAGCACTTCATGGCGCAGTTCCGGGTCAAGAGCGGAAGTCGGTTCATCAAACAGCATCATTTTCGGCTTCACCGCCAGCGCGCGGGCAATCGCCACACGCTGCTGTTGACCACCAGAAAGTTCGGAAGGGTAGTGATGTGCACGTTCTGCCAGACCGACTTTCGCCAGCAGCTCACGCGCCAGTTTTTCCGCCTCTTCTTTGTTCGCGCCACGCACGCGTAGCGGACCAAACATGACGTTTTCCAGCGCCGTCAGATGCGGGAAGAGGTAAAACTGCTGGAACACCATACCTGCTTCCTGGCGAATCAGGCGCTCGTCAACTTTCGGATCGTTAACCTTCAGGCCATCGACAATCAGATCGCCGGAAGTGATTTCTTCCAGTTTGTTGATGCAGCGCAGCAGGGTCGATTTACCGGAACCGGACGGCCCGATAATCACCACGACTTCGCCCTGAGCAATGTTCAAATCGATATTGTGCAGCACCTGGGTTGGACCAAAATGCTTGGAGACGTTTTTAAATTCAATCACAGGATTTTCATCCTTCTTTCCAGACGACGCAGAATAAAGCTCAGCACCAGGGTAATAATCAGATAGAACACCGCCACGGCGCTCCAGATCTCAAGGGCGCGGAAGTTACCGGCAATAATTTCTTGCCCCTGACGGGTCAGTTCCGCCACGCCGATAACAATAAACAGCGAGGTGTCTTTAATGCTGATGATCCACTGGTTACCCAGCGGCGGCAGCATACGACGCAGTGCCAGCGGTAAAATGACGTAGCGAATGGTTTCCCAACGTGAAAGACCGAGCGCCAGCCCTGCTTCACGAAAACCTTTGTGAATAGACAGCACCGCACCACGCGTGATTTCCGCAATGTACGCGCCGGAGTTGATCATGATGGTGACCACCGCCGCAGTAAACGGGTCGATGCGTAAGTCGTTAAACGCCATCGGCAGGGCGAAATAGATAAACATCACCTGGACGACGATAGGTGTGCCGCGGATCACTTCAATAAAGACCAGCGCGACGTGGTTGGCTATCCAACCACCGAAGGTGCGTGCAAAACCTGCCAGCAATCCGATCACCAGGCCGCCAGCCAGACCGAGGACCGAGATCCACAGGGTCATTTTGGCACCTTCAATCAGAAGCGGAATGGCAGGCCAGATGGCACTCCAGTCAAACTGCATATGTTGTTCCTGTTACCGTGGTGTAAATAATCAAAATCAGGGTAATTAATGGCCCCGGAGCGGGTTTGCGCCCCTCACCCTAATCCTCTCCCCAGAGGGGAGAGGGAACTGCCAGTGCGCCTTACAGGCGTAGCGTTATTATTTCGGTTCAGTACCGAACCATTTTTTGTAGATTTCGTTGTAAGTTCCGTTCTCGCGCAGGGTTTTCAACGCGCCGTTGACTTTGTCACGCAGCTCGTCGCTACCTTTCGGGAACGCAATACCGTATTGCTGTGCTTCCAGAGAGTCACCTACCGCTTTGAACTGACCGTTACCGGCGGTTTTGATGAAGTACAGAATGTTTGGCGTATCGTGCAGAACGGCGTCTGCGCGGTTGGTGCCCAGTTCCATATAGGCGTTATCGATGTTCGGGAACTGACGCAGATCTTTAGTTTTGATGTTTGCTTTCGCGTAATCAATGGAGCCAGTGCCGCTCTTCACAGCAACCACTTTCCCGTCGAGATCTTTCACGCTTTTCACATCGTTATTGTTGGCTTTCACCATCACTAACAGGCCGCTTTTGTAGTAGCCGTCAGAGAAATCGATCGCTTTTTTACGCTCGTCGGTAATGGTGATGCCCGCCAGCGCCAGATCGACGTTTTTGGTTTGCAGTGCCGGAATGATCCCACTGAAATCCATCGGCTTCAGTTCGTAATCCAGCTTCAGCTCTTTAGCGATGGCAGCCCACAGATCAACGTCAAAGCCCACGTATTTATCGCCCTGTTTAAATTCAAACGGAACGAAGGCGGTATCCGTCGCGACAACTAATTTTTTATCCGCGGCATGAGAAGAAACCGCAAAAGCCAGGGTCAGTGCAGCCAGTGAAACTTTTAATACAGACTTCATAGCATTTCCTTTTTTCTATCCACGGGACGATCCCCTGCGTGACATTCACATATATGAAAAAATCGTGCCAGTTTTGCAACTCATTGATTTATCGAGATGCGGTAAAAACGTGATGCACGATTTATAGGGCAATACCCTGAAGATGCACCATTCTGGGGCACCAAACTGGTGCGCTAAAATTGTGCACTCAACACAGTGATTATTTAGCGTAAAACCTGATGAAAAAACAATCTTTATGTAACGATTGTGTGATGATATGGATACAAAAAATTTACTTAATCAGCTGGAGATAGCAGATGGATGCACTAAATAAGTGCGTTGAGGTGGGCTGCAAAACAAAACGGCCTCCTGTCAGGAAGCCGCTTTTATCGGGTACTAAAGTTCTGCACCATCAGCGATGGATTTATTCGATGTTAGACTCGATAAACCACAGGAATTTATCCAGGTCGCGAGACGCGGCGGTCAGGATATCTGCGGTGTCGTCATCTTTCGCTTCGCCAATCGCTTTGCGTACGTCATTAGCGACGATTGCGTAACGGTCAGCCAGTTCTTTCAGGTGATCCTGAACGTTGTGGATG